>Ga0206863_1071_pt1 | contig 36096 bp, 39 predicted proteins | sample Alteio_BWOrgCont_41_FD_152634 | JGI IMG/M metagenome (GOLD analysis project Ga0206863, IMG submission 152634) | Enriched cells from forest soil in Barre Woods Harvard Forest LTER site, Petersham, Massachusetts, United States -... | ecosystem: Environmental > Terrestrial > Soil > Temperate forest >...
TGGGTGGACGAGTACGGTGAACGCAAAAGGTGAAAAAGTGTCGACAAGTATTTACCGCTTGAATGTGGACGCTGATTATTTCGATACATATGGGATGAAATTGGCTGCAGGCCGCTTCTTCTCGAAGCATATTCCGACGGATTCGGCAAAGGCTGTCCTGATCAATGAAGCTGCCATAAAGATCTTCGGATGGAAAACGGCATCCGCTGCCATTGGAATGCCATTCGGAGATGAAGGTGATAGACGCTACGTGATAGGAGTAGTGAAGAATTTCAATTTTGAAAGCTTGCATAAACCGGTCGATCCGTTGCTGATAGGGTATGCCCGTAACGCAGGCCTCATGTCACTGAAAATCGACGGGGCCCGGGCGCACGAGGCGATCGCTTACCTTGAAAAGATATGGCAAAATGATGCTCCGGGCGTCCCCCTGCAATATTCCTTTATAGACGAGAGCATCGCGACCCAATATGGAAGTGAGCAGAAGATGGAGATCATCTTTTATGGATTTTCCGGGATGTCCCTCCTCATTGCATGTTTGGGATTATTCGGGCTGTCTATTTTTGTGGTGGAACGTAAGGTCAAGGAAATCGGTGTTCGTAAGGTATTGGGTGCGAGTGTTCCGGGTATAGTTGCCCTTCTTTCCAGGGATTTTTTACGACTTGTTTTGGTATCGGTATTTATAGCTTCTCCCCTGGCTTGGTATTTCATGAATAAATGGCTAAGCGGCTTCGCTTACCATATCGACATCGGTTGGACGGTGTTCGTAATCGCGGGTACCATCGCGTTGATCATCGCTTTGGGCACGGTAAGCATCCGATCCGTAAAGGCGGCTGTAACAAACCCTGTAAAGAGTCTGAGGACGGAATGATTATGTAGCTTTGCATCATTATGTTGATTTCGATTGTAGGTGGTGGGCCCGGCGGGCTCACGCTTGCCAGACTTTTACAATTGCGGGGCGCCGAAGTCCAGGTATACGAGCGCGATGTTAATGAAGACGCAAGAGTCCAGGGGACGACGCTCGACTTACATGAAGAGTCCGGGTTGGCCGCTTTGCGGGTGGCCGGGTTGATGGAGGCGTTCAAAAAGAATTACCGCCCCGGGGCCGAGAAAATCCGAATAGTGGACGCCAATGGCAAGGTTTTTTTTGACGAACATGATGGCTCCCAGGACGACGGGTTTGGTGGTAAGTATTCCAGGCCCGAGATAGACCGTGGACCCTTAAGGAAAATGCTGTTGGAATCTTTAAAGCCGGGAACGGTTATATGGGATAGCCAATTCGTTTCCATGGAAAGAAAGGGAGAGGGATGGCAACTACATTTCAAAAATGGAACGGAGTCCTATGCCGACATTGTCATTGGGGCTGACGGCGCCAATTCCAGGGTCCGCCCCTACCTCACGCCCATAGCTACTTTCTATACGGGCGTATGGGGGATAGAAGGGGCGGTGTATAAAGCGGAAACGGCCACGCCCAATATATATTCATTGCTCGGTGGCGGGAAAATATTCGCTTTTGGTGGAGGGAAAAGCCTGATTGTAAGTTCGAAGGGCGACGGCGGGTTAGCTTTTTATATCAGTTTCAAAACGGATGGCCAAGTACGTTTGGATTTTGGCGATAAGACCCAGGTCCTGAGTTGGTTTATACAGACATTTCCTGAATGGGGCACGATATGGCGGGAATTATATGAAAATGCAACCCCTCCGTTTATTCCGCGGCCGATCTATTGCATGCCCCTCGACCAGACGTGGGAGTCCCTGCCCAATTGTACGCTGTTGGGGGACGCCGCACACCTGATGCCGCCTTTTGCGGGCGAAGGCGTCAACATGGCCATGTTGGATGCACTGGAGCTAAGCGAGTGCCTTTTGAAGATTGGCCATTATGAGGTCCATATGCGAAAAAGGGCGGCCGTGGCGGCTCAAATGTCCCTGGAAAATACGGATTGGATGCATAGGGAAGGGGCGCTAGCCAGGATGCTGGCCATGTTCAATGCCTCCGAACCGCCGCCTGAGTATAATCCGATGGTATCTGAAACATAGACCCCGGGAAACTCTTGCGATCGACGCCGACCAACAGCATCGACATAGAAAATTGGGTGCTTTGGGTCTGCATTTTTACAAACATGCCGGGACAGCCTGCCTGGTCAAGTGCCGCCAGCATTTTCGGCGTGACTCGCTGCATCGTGGCTAGTTTCTTGAACGCCTCATATCCCTGTACGTCCGTACTCAACCATAAATCTTCCGTCACATCGGTTCCTTTCCCATAGCTGATCGTCAACCTGGCGTGGACACAATGGTATCCCTGGACTACCTCATTTCCAACCTTGACGACCGTATAGGTTCCCCGGTCACGAACGGTGTCTATTATGTGGACCGCATACGTTTTAATTTGGGGATTAAGAATCAGACTATATCCGGGTAAATCGCCGTTTCCAATGACCTGCATTCCAACTGTGCCGAGATTCGTACGGATATTATGGTTATCGCACATGACCACTGACATAGTATCAGTTTCGGTGGTGTCTTTTTTACCTCGCTTGAAGGAATAAGTGTCGATGTACCGATATTGCAATCCCTCGCTGCCGCTGGCCGTCATAAAACGTTTGATGACGGCCAGGGAATCTCCCGCCCTGTTGGATTGGGCGGGAGATGTAGCGAAGACGAACAAGGCGATGAGTAAGAAGGCTGCGTTTTTCATAAGTCTTTATTTAAGGTGCGCCGATTTCGCCGAAGTTGGCGTTAAACAAAAAGTCGGCTGTCGTACCCTGGTCAGAGCGAAGATTAATTTGGTTGGGACCGTTAAATTGCCAGGTGATTCCATTGGTACCACCAATGGGTTGCGGGTTGGGGTTAACGGGCGAAGGGGTAAGGTTGATGATCGCTTTTACGTTGGTTATTTGCCAAAGATCGTAACCGATACCCGAAACGCTTCCGGGTCTGTAGTTCAGGGGGTATATGTGCAGATGGCCGCCCGATTTTTGCAGCGTGGCTTCATCATATTTGCCCTTGTATGAGGGGTTCCGTTTTAACACTACAGTTGCGGTACCGTTGTTTGCATAGTAATTGTTGCCACTAGAGGTATAGAGGAACATGGGCTGCCCATTGCTGCCAGTCAGGCCAGGGAACAACCCCAGCTGGTATTGAGTCGGTGCTTCTTTTCCATCCCCTCCCTGTGTGAAGGTGACAATGACATCCTGAATTTCGGGAGATCCCCCGTTGGCAGGTTGGCAGGACCGTTCGGCGAATTGATCGGTTGCACTATATGTATTCAGTATGTCTCCGCCCATACTGTACGATTTGTATTTGATGGGCCTTGCATTCTGATAGGTGCAATGAGCGAAGGCCTCGTCTATTTGCTTCTTCAGGTCACTCAAGGAATAGGCTACCACCTGGTTGCCGGGGCCGCCGATCATATAGCCGTTGATGGTGGTGTTGGTGCTCTTTACGTCACTGCCGTATTCGACTTTTAAACTGACGGTTACGCCAAAACCGGAATAAGACCCTTTGAAGACATCCGCGTCCGTTTCGTTCGCGAAAGTAATATCGGCATTGGCCAGGATTCGAACCCCATAACTTACTTCACCGATAAAGGATAAATAGGGGGTCGCTTCTACTTTCGGATCCTTGAAGAATCCACTATCCGGTGGTGTCGTGCTGATCGTGAACAAGGTTTTGGTAGCGTCGATCGTCATGTGGACGTGACTGGATGAGTTTCCATTCGTATAAACATTACTCAGGTCCACGCCGTACCCGCTGGCGGCTGCTCCGATCTGAAGGTTATAGGTAGAGCTGTTTTCCGCATTGCTGACATTATAAGTCAGGCTCTCGGTGCCGGCCGGTCCTTTCATCCCCGCAAACAGTTTGGCGACGGCTGCGTACAGCGTCCCCACATTCGGATTTTGGACCGTAACGTAGGAAGTGGCGGCGTTCGGGTTGTCCGTCGTGACCATGATGGCATACCGGTCGCCCGTGGTTTCTTTCCAGGAACCGTCCGTTAAGCTGGCATAGGTGTAACAAGCCCCGGGGTAAATATTCGCGGTTGTCCCCGAATAGTCGTTGTTCAAAAAACTATTACTGGTCGCTGAAAGCGTGACATTGTTCACCGTACAATCCATTCCGTTCCCGCTTTCTTTCTTCTCCGGACCGACCTTTTTCTTTACAGGATCGCCTATGGGGCTGGACGGCTGATTTTTATCAAGGGTAATGGTTAGCTTCGAGCCGTCCTGGAACTTGACGGATTTGCTTTGAGGCTTCGGGGAATTTTTATCGTATGCCGCTTTGCGTTTCGCATATTGGGGCGTTTTTTTGAAGTCATCCATATTGCGCACCAGAGGTGCTTTAGCGGCCACAAGTGGTTTGGTTTGGCCGTTTGCCAGATAGGCGCTAAACAGGAGAAGGCAAGGCAAGAGGAGTTTCATATTTATATTTTGAGTGTGTAACAAATGTATTTTCAATCCGTTGCCTTCAATATCCCCTAAAAAGGGTAATTTTCCCCGGGCGAACTATTTCTACATTTATATGGCATGAAACGGTCGGTTTACATTATTGTGCTTGTCATGATGGCTGCCATCTCTGGTTCGGGTCAGTCGTCGTGGGCCGTCAAAAGAGATAGTTTGTTAAAGTCTCTCTCAAGAGCCAGGGACGATACCTTCAAAGTATGGACCTTACTTCGTCTCGGAAACCTTTACCTGAATAACCAAAACGACTCTGCCGCTTATTATGCAAAGGCTTTTGGGCAGCTAAGCGAGAAATTGAACTATGACATCGGTAAAGCCTACAGTTTGAGCATGCAAGCTGTCGTACTGTCGGATGAATCCAAATTAGATGAAGCCATCGCCATGGACATCAGAGCGATCAACATATTGAAGGATACGCGTCGTAGGACAGTGCTGGCCAACTTATACAATAACCTTGCGGTGGTTTATGGAGCCAAAGGGGACGAGGCTGCCTCTATCGACGCCTATTTGCATGCCGAAGGGATTTACGAAGAAATGAACGATTCTTCCAATATGGCCATGGTGTATGGCAATCTGGGAAGCGTTTATGTTGTGCTGCGGGAGTACGATAAGGCCTATGCCTATTCGTTAAAAGGGATATTGCTCAAGAGGTCGTTGGGGGAAGGGGATGACACCCGGGCGGCCATGATCAACCTTGGATCGGCCCTTGTCAACCTTCAACGCTTCGACACGGCGTTGGTCGTGTTGAATCAGGTCAGGGAGATGGAAAAGATGACCAGGGGGAACGGTACGAATCCGACGATCCTGTGTTTGATGGGAGTGGCTTATGTTGGCCTGGGTAAATACGATATGGTGAAAAGCACCGCGGCGGAGTTGATGGGTGTCGCAAAGGAGAATAACGACAACGAAGCGATGTGCTATGCCCTCTCGGGTTATGTCGACTATTACCTGCATGTGAAGAAATACGAAGAGGCAACGCACTATGCGATGGAATACGTCAGCGTTGCCGAAAGGGCCAAGGACCCGATCCAAATTATGTATGCTTACGAGCATGCGGCCCGGGTTGAAATGGTAAGGGGGAATATGGATATGGGGAATTACTATAATATGCTGAGGGACTCTATCGATGATGCGATCAGGTCCGAAAGGATACTCGAGAACACCCAGGAATTGGAAGCTAAATACTCACTGAAGCAAAAACAGGCCGAGATCGACCAACTCAACCAACAACAGGTGATCGAGAAGCTCACACTGAGGCAGCGGAAGACCCTCATCTGGGTGCTCGCGGCAGCGGTACTGGTGGCAATCCTGGTCGGCTTGCTCTATAAGAAACTACAACAACAACGGATCACCGAATTGGAACGGGAAAAACAACTTTTGGCCGTCCGGGCTGTAGTGCAGGGCCAGGTTGAAGAACGCACAAGGCTGGCAAAGGACCTGCATGATGGATTGGGCAGCATCCTTTCCAGCGCAAAATTTTCATTTAATAATATGAAAGAACGCCTTATCATTACCCCTGAAAATGCCGCGGCATTTGAAAAAGGGATGGATATGCTGGACAAATCCATTAGTGAACTGAGAAGGGTCGCGCATAACCTGATGCCGGAAGCCCTGACCAGGTTCGGACTTGATACCGCCTTGAAAGACTTCTGCAACAGCGTCGCCCAAAGCGGAGCCCTGGACCTGAACTATCAGTCATTTGGCTTGAGTGAGGCGACCCTCCCGGATGTAGTGTCCTCGGCCGTCTACCGTATTGTCCAGGAACTGGTCAATAACATACTTAAACATGCTGACGCCACTACAGCCCTGGTCCAACTGATCAGGAATAACGACACCCTTAGCATCGCCGTGGAGGATAATGGAAAGGGATTCGATACAAGCATATTGAATAATAATAACGGAATGGGATACCTAAATCTTAAAAACAGGGTCGCCTACCTTAGGGGTACGATCGATATCCAGACCTCGCCAGGGAAAGGGACATCCGTATACATCGAAATTTCCACATTGGAGGCATGATTCGCGTATTCATTATAGACGATCACCAGATGATCATCGAGGGTATACATTCCTTGCTCCAGGATGAATCGGGCATCGAGTGGATGGGTAGCGCCAAATCTCCTGATGAACTAATGTCTTTTCTTAGGAAAAAGGAACCCGATATCCTGCTGATGGATATTAACCTTCCCCAAAAAAGCGGACTTGACCTGTGCAAGGAAGTGAAGGAAAAATATCCGGCTATCCGTATCATCGGGTTGAGCACGTCCGATCAACCCAGTGTGATAAGGAAGATGCGCGAGAACGGGGCATCGGGGTATTTATTAAAGGACGCTTCCAAAAAGGAAATCATCGAGGCTTTGCAGGAAGTGAATAGTGGAAAGGAATACGTCAACTTTTCGGTCGCCGCTGCGTTGAAAAAAAGCGCTCCCAATAATTTACTACCCGTTCTGACAAGGCGGGAAAAGCAGATCCTGGAACTGATCGCTGAAGGTCAAACCAACCAGGAGATCGCAAATGCATTGTTCCTCAATGTCCATACCATCGATTCGCACCGGAAAAACATGCTCACGAAGTTCAATGCCAAAAATACCGCCGCTTTGATTAAAATTGCGGTCAGTAATAATTTGATATAATCTTTAAACCATGAATACATTTTTTAAATTGGGTCTCGTTGTTCTTCTCATTTCGAATGGAGCTTTTCGGAATGCACCTGCAGTCAAAAATATCGTGCTGGTACACGGCACATTTGTGGATGGCTCAGGATGGAAGCCCGTCTATACAATACTGACCAAAGCCGGATATAAAGTCAGCATCGTTCAACAACCCTTGACGACTTTTGAAGGGGACCTGGCGGCGGTGAAGCGGGTCCTTGCGATGCAGGACGGCCCGTGTATTTTGGTCGGTCATAGTTATGGCGGATCCGTTATTACGGAGGCAGGGAATGATCCAAAAGTGGTAGGTTTGGTTTACATTGCCGCGCACGCGCCTGATGAAGGGGAAACCGAAGCGGGGAACGGGAAGTTGCATCCGCCGGCTTACAAATCCCTGGTAACGACTGCAGACGGATATGATTATATAGAACCTTCCAGGTTTTATCCGGACTTTGCAGCCGACCTGGACCCGGCCCAGGCAGTCTTCATGTCGAATTCGGAAATGCCGGCGGCGGACGTCGTTTTTCACGCCGTCATTATGCACCCCGCCTGGAAAATAAAGCCGAGTTGGTATATGGTGGCAAAATCTGACAGGATCATCAATCCGGATTTGGAGCGGATGTACGCCCGCAGGGCACATAGTCACACTGTCGAGGTAGACGGGGCGAGTCATTCGGTTTACCAGTCGCATCCCCAGGAGGTCGCCAAACTGATTATGGAGGCTGCCCAGCAAAATTCCCGATAATTCGGTTACATTTAGTGGGTGGTTCAGACCAAATGTTACATAACCTCGGTCTTGGTGCTGCTCTCTTTTGCGGCAAGCGCGCAATCATTTGTCGAAGATTTCAATGACTCGACACTTCAGAACTTCAGGTATGGTTCCACTGGGGTAAAAGACTCATTTAAATGGGAAGTGGGCGCCCATTCTACGGCTGAGCAGGGCACAAGGGTATTGCTGTTCAGAATCGACCCCGCTGATAGTGCCGGTGCTGGAAAGGGTCCGGAGATCATATCTAAGGAATTCACCCATTTTGGAACTTATTCCGCGCGCATCAGGATCCCCGATGTCCGGAAGGTGCAGCCCAATGTGGGGGCCGTTGTCGGCTATTTCACCTATAACATGGACAGCCTTCAAGGCCTCAGTGAGATCGATTTCGAGTGGCTGCTGGCCGATCCTACTATTTTGTATATCGGCACCTGGACCGGTACGAGGGGCAGGTTACAAAGGATCGGGAGGACGATCGATCTCGCGAAAGGCACGATCTTTTCCACGATCTCCAAAGTGAACTATAACGGCGTGCCTACCACCCTAACAGGTCTTCAAAATCAGCCTGAGACCGTTCCGCCCATCCCGGGCTATGACGCTTCTTCTGCTTTCTACACCTATGGATTCGACTGGTACCCGGACCGCCTCCGATGGTGGATTATTAATCCCGGTACAGGGGAAAAAATGGTGTTGTGGGATTATAGCGGATCGACACTAGGTATTCCTCAAAATGAGACCAGGTACAGGATGAATTTCTGGCACACCAATAATTGGGCGGTGGAAGGGAATCCGCAGTCGGTCGAGAGACCGTTACATCCGTATGAACTGGAGGTGGACTGGATGAGGTACACAGCCTATTGAATGCCTACTTTCCTGCTTCTTCTTTCCAGCAGTAGGGTATCCCGCCAAACGTCATTTTGCCGGCCAATCTTTTCTCTATAGCCGACAATACGGAAGCCGGAGTTTTCATGAATTTTCAGACTTGCCGGGTTTTCGGGGAAGAGGCCAGCTTGCAAGGTCCAGATGTTATGCTTTTCGCTCGAATCTACAAGGGCCTTTAGGAGGATTTCCCCGATTTTCTTACCCCGATGGGCCGGTGCGATGTAAATGCTAACCTCAGCAACCCCTGCGTAAACACAGCGTCCCGATACCGGAGTGAGGGCAGCCCAACCGATTACCTCCTCATCCTCCAAAGCGACAAGACGGCTATGATCCAGGTGCGAGGTGTTCCATTCCTCCCAGGTCGGGGCGCTAGTCTGGAAGGTGGCTTGACCCGTGGCGATGCCTTGCTCGTAAATGGTTTTGACTGCGGGCCAGTGTTCAGAAAGAAGGGCCGTTATGTTCATTTTGCAGATTTTTCGCTTTCAAGATAATAATTATTCATTGTGCACTCCGTAAGGCGTTAGCAAAGGTTTTCGGCAGTGGGCTACTTTCCACAGCCTTAGCGGCTTTCTCGACGTCGTAGTTAAACCGAATAAACTCCACCCGGATACTTTCTTTTTTCTGTATGCTGCTATTTTCGTCAATATACAAAAGGACATAACAGCCACGGGGATCCCCGTCTTTGGGTTTGCCGACGGACCCGATATTAATTGCATGACGGTAATGCGGGGGATTATCGGGGAGTGAGGGAAGAATTCGATGATAAGGTCTATGCGTATGACCAAAACACATCACATCTGCATCGGCGTCGCTCATAATGCGAAGCATACTTTTTTCCTCCCGGTCTTCAAACAGGTATTCATTGATCCTGCGTGGGCTTCCATGTACCAAAAGCAAGTTTAGCTTGTCATTGTTTAGCTGAAACTCTACTTTGATATGCGCGGGGAGTGTCCGGAGGTAAGCCCTTTCGTTGGGTAGTACGACCTGGTTTGTATAAGAGATAGAGACAGCGCCGTTGGCTTTTTCGTCGTCGGTCTTATACGCACACCCGCAATCGTCGCTGGTACGTCCTACTCCAAAATCATAATTCCCGGCAATTGTGGGAATACCCCGCTTGCGAATCTCATTGATGACTTCATTAGGCCAAATATTGTAACCCACCAAGTCCCCCAGGCAATAAACAGCATCCGGCTTTTGTTGTTCGACGCTGGCAAAGAAGGCATCCAGGGCCGGAAGGTTAGCGTGTATGTCACTGAACAAGGCTATTTTCATTTTTTTGCATTTAGATATTTCCAGGTGGGGATCGCCAGAGCTGCACCTATTATCGGTGCGGTAAGGTACACCCAAAGACTTCCAAAATGTCCCGATACAACAGCGGGGGCCAGGGACCGGGCCGGGTTCATGGAGGCCCCGCAGATCGGTCCTGCAAACATAGCCTCCAGGAGTATGACCGATCCGACGGCGATACCGGCAAATAGCTCTTGTTCCTTCGGTCCGGTCGATACATTGATGATGACGACCATGAGAAAAAAGGTCAATAAGAGTTCCAGGACGAAGGATTGCCAAACTGACCCCGTTGGCAGAGTTGTGCCAAGTAGTTCGTCGGTGGGAAAAAGACCTTTAAGGACCAGACTTGCAAGAAACGCCCCAATGATTTGGCTCCCGACATAAACCCCCAGGGATTTAAGTGGAAGCCTCCCCGCCAGGGTGAAGGCAATGCTGACGGCTGGGTTGAGGTGTGCCCCTGAAATTTCACCCAACCCGTAGATCATTGCCATAACGATCAACCCGAAGGTAATGGCCACACCAACATGAGAAACTCCTCCCCCCGTCAGCTTATCGATAACGAGAGCCCCCGTTCCACAAAAGACAAGGGCGAATGTGCCGATTATTTCCGCTATGGATTTTCTGAGCATATCAGGAGCAACAGCCAGGGGCACAACAAGTGGATGCCTCCGGTTTTTTCGCATAAACCGTTACACTGATTATTCCTGTATCCGATGCCTTGAACTCTTGGATTTCATCTGCGCTCAGGTATTTAGATAAAATGTCATCCGGCAAAATTATGGTTCTTTCTTTTTGAAGGGTGACCTGCTGGAAACCCGTGGCCCTGATAAGGTCCAGGTATTCAGATTTCTGAATCGCACCAGCCACGCACCCCGAATACATTTCGGCAGCCTTCTGTATTTTCGGTGGCAAATCGCCTACCAGCACAATATCGGATATGCTGAAATGGCCTCCGGGTTTAAGTACCCGGTAGATTTCCTGGAATGCAACGTATTTGTTAGGGACCAGATTCAGCACACAATTGGATACAATGACGTCCGCGACATTCGCAGTGACGGGCATTTTTTCAATATCGCCCTGGCGGAATTCGACGTTGTGGAAGTTGAGTTTTTCGGCATTCACGCGGGCTTTATTAATCATAGCGGGGGTGAAGTCAATACCGATCACCTTCCCGGTTTCCCCGGTTTCGGCCCGTGCGATAAAGCAATCATTACCCGCCCCGGAGCCCAGGTCGATCACAACATCCCCTTTTTTGATTTGCGCGAATTTGGTCGGAAGTCCGCAGCCCAGGCCCATGTCAGCATCTGGGTTATAGCCCTGGATCGTGCTGTAATCTTCGGTCATTATATTGCTCGTCTCAATAGAACAGCAGCCCGAGCCGCAGCAGGATGCGGCATTATCTTCTTTGTCCTGTAGGGCAATGGCGCTATATCTTTCGCGCACCATATCTTTAATTTGTTCAGTCGTTTCCATGATCGTATTATTTTAAATGTGATGATTCGGTAGGTTGTATCCAGTAACTGACCTGGCTAGCCTGAAGTATAAAGTCTTTAATAGCCAGCTCTATCTCATCTCGAACTTCCCGGGTTTGTTGAAGGATTAGACGAATAGGATTTTATGTTTGGATGGTTCGCTCATAATAATATATTTATATTGCGATATAACGATGGTTGAGCCAAAAAAAATTTAGCAGTTACAGTTATCGCCTCCCTTGTAGGCGGCGAACAAGGCGCCGAAATCTTTTTGGTATTGTGCCCAGGTTTTGGGGTCGATGCAATAACAAACGCTCGTCCCCTCGATGGTTCCCTGGATCAAACCGGCATTCTTTAGTTCTTTCAGGTGTTGGGAGATGGTGGGTTGAGCGAGTCCGAGTTCCTCGACCAGTTGTCCGTTGATGCAGGCGTTGGTTTTGATCAGGTATTGGATGATGGCGATCCGGGCCGGGTGGGCCAGGGCCTTCATCATGGAGGCGAGTCGGTTTTGTTTGTCGGTGAATATTTCGGATTTGGTCAGGCCCATGTTATTATCGTTTCATTGCAATATTACGATGTAGCGGCACGAATTCCAAATTTTTATATCCCCCCACCGCGTTTCTGTAGATTTGGCCTATGAAGATTTTCCTCGGGACGATACTTCTGTTGGGGTGCCTGCAAGGTTTGATCGCCTGTGTGCTGCTATTTTTGTCAAAGCGTCACCGGCAGGCCAACCGGTTGCTGGGGGTGGTCATCCTGCTGATCTCCCTGGCAACGTTCAAGGTGTACACCAATGATCAGGGATGGTGGGATGCGGGGCTGGTGCCTCTCCTGATTGCGAACTTCGTACCCTTTTTCGTGATCATGCCGGTGGGACCCTTGATCTATTTTTATACGAAGTCTTGTCTCGACCCACGGTTTACCCTTGGAAAACGGGACAGGGTGCATTTTTTCCCGGTGATACTGGACCTCCTGCCCGTCCTGACTGCCATTCTGTACGTAGGGCTTTTGGCCGCAGGAAAGGCCCGGCCGGGGGATGGACGCTGGGGCGTCTTTATCGATTGGTATAATGTCTATGTGGACATACCCCGTTGGATATCGGTGACGATCTATGTGCTGGCGACTTGGAGGCTGTTGAAAAGCGCGGGTCGAACCGAAGTGGCGCGCTGGCTGCGGCAATTCCTATGGGGATTCACGATCTTTCAGACGATTTGGCTCCTTCACCTGATACCTTATGAATTGCCCGCCACGGGGGACTGGGTGCTCGACCACCTGGGATGGTACCCCTTGTACATTCCGCTCGTGACCCTAAGCTACTGGCTGGGTATCAAGGGGTACCTGCTTTCGCGTATATTGCCCCTTCCGGGGGCGGTTTTACCGAAGTCGGCAGTGCAGCCCGTAGTCAGTACGCTGGAACGATTGATGCTGGAGGACAAAATCTACCGGAATGCGGACCTGAACCTGACCCTGCTGGCAAAGCGGACGGGCGTAACGCCAAAAACCTTGTCAACCATTTTGAACCAACACCTTGGAAAGAGCTTTAATGAATTCGTCAACGAGTATCGAATCCTGGAGGTGCAGGGCCGATTGCTGGAAGGTGATTCCCGGGAGAGGACGATCGCGGGGCTGGCTTTCGAATCAGGGTTCAATTCCCTGCCAACCTTTCAACGGGCATTCAAGACAATAAGTGGTATCACCCCCAGCGAATTTATGCTCAAATCGGGAATTGAGTAGGTGCTGCGCCCCTTTGGGGTTTGTTTTGGGGCATGAAATACCTATTCTTATTCCTCGCCCTGCTGCCCTGTGCAGCCATTGCCCAGTATGCCGGTGACTATGGCACGGCGGATACCACCCTTTTTCAGATCATAGAACGGACGGACGGCTTTTATTTCGCCACCGAGCACTATGGAAACATACGAATGCTCCCGCAGGGAAATGGGAGGTTTGTATTAGATCGGGTCAAGCCAGTGATTACCATTGAATTTGATACTTCGGATGCGGGGAAGGTGACTCGTCTATTGCTCCACCAGGCGGGTTCGTTCACCTGGATCAAGGACACGCCGTCGGCCTCGCTAACTGGTTCTTACCGCCAGGATATCGACGCCTCCCTGCACATCCTGATCCACCAGGAGGGTGACCGGCTGCTGGCCGATACCACGGCACTGCAGCTATTGAAAAGAGACAAGTATAGGTTGGTGGACACCCGCCTGGACGACACCTATAGCTTTGATCGGGACCGCAAGGGTCTGATCCAGCGCTTTGTCATCCAGCGAACGGGGGTGCAGGTATACCTGCCCCGTGCTTTTACTGGTCCGCGTCTCGTCCTGCGAACTCACGCCCCGGACCGACACCTGGGGTTTACCAAGGCGGATACCCTGGAGGGAGCGCCACTGCCGGCGAGAACGTGTTACGACGTTCTGTTTTATGACCTGGACGTGGCCCTGGACCCGGAGACCCGATCGGTCCACGGGCGAAACCGCATCCGTTTCCGGGCGGTCAGGGATTTCGATAGTATTCAGGTTGACCTGTATGCCAACCTGCGTATCGATAGTATCCTGTACGAGGATCATCTTTTGAATTTCCACCGTGAATTCAACGCAGTATATGTCGAATTTTCTTCTAGGGTCGCTGCGGGTTCGGTAGGAGAAATCGAAGTCGCCTATGAGGGGAAGCCCATCCTTCCCGACCCATCGGTCTTACAGGGAGGCATCATCTGGTTCAGGGATGCCAAGGGAAAGCCCTGGGCCGAATCGGTCTGTCAGGGTTCGGGCGGCAGCCTTTGGTGGCCCGGCAAGGATCTGTTGTCGGACAAACCGGACAGCATGCGGATCGCCCTAACCGTTCCGTCCGGTTTGACGGCCATCTCCAATGGCCGTTTCGTAGGCAAATCCACCTTGCCCGACGGTCGCGAACGCTTCGAGTGGTATGTAAGCTATCCCATCATCAATTATGACGTGGCCTTTTATATGGGGGATTATATGCACTGGCAGGACAGCGCCGGTATAGATTACTATTGCATGCCATACAGCGAAGAAAAAGCGCGCCGGCTTTTCGCAGGTGTGCCCGCAATGATACAGTTGTATGAAAAGGATTTTGGCCCATACCCCTTTGCCCGCGACGGCTTCAAACTGGTCGAGTCACCTTATCCTATGGAACACCAGAGCGCCGTAACCCCCGGACCTATCACCCCCTTGGACAACAGCCCCTACGACACCGCCGAAGCCACAATGACCATGTGGCACGAAAGCGCCCACGAATGGTGGGGAAACAGCGTAAGTTGCGCCGACTTCGCAGATCTGTGGCTGCACGAGTCCTTTGCAACGTACGCTGAGCAACTCGCTTACGATGCCTTTAAAAAGGGCGATGAACGCTACCTCCGGCACGAAACGCCAGGGAACAAGGAGCCCATCATCGGAGTCTATAATGTCAACTTTTTCTACCTGGGCGACATGTACGGCAAAGGGGCGCTGATGCTGAACACCCTGCGCAATGTCGTCGGGAACGATTCGGTTTGGTTCGGGGCGCTCCGGGGGATACAGCAGCAGCTGCGGTATAAGTCGGTTAGGACATCGGATGTAGTTCGGTGGTTCGATTTTTATGCCGGGGCGGATTATACTCTTTTTTTCAATCAGTATTTACGGTATCCTTCGACACCGGTGCTGCAGTGGCGGCCTTCTCTTTCTGGCGGGGGTTTGATTGAATATCGCTGGCAGGCGGATGTGCCGGGATTTTGGATGCCGGTGAGGGTGAATTCCGTGATTTTGTATGCTACGGATCAGTGGAAGGTGGAGCGCTTAGTGTCGCCTTTGCTGGTGGATTTGGGGGATTATTATATTCGGGTCGCGCGAGTGGGGCCTTGAAGTGATGTGGCATGGAATTTTCATCATATATGGTTATGCAAAAAATTATTGGGGTACTGTTGTTGGTCGCCGGGTTGGCGATGCTCATCTGGACGGGATTTTCATATACGCAGCGGGAAAAGGTGCTTGATGCCGGACCGGTGCACTTATCTGCGGATAAGCAAAAGACGGTGAGTTGGCCGCCATATGCCGGGGGAGTGTTGATTGTGGGGGGCGTTTTGGTGTTGGTGGTGGGGAAGAGGCGGGCATGAACACGAGGTAAGTTTTTTGGTGGTGGTTTGTAAGAAATTTCCTTACGCTTATTTTCGGTGTATGTAGATATAGGCACATACATTTATTCCTACGGATATTTTTGAACAAATTGCGGAGATGCGATGGAATGAGGTCCTGGAGGAGGGCCGTAGGGAAGGAGCTGAAGCGGCAACCCGACGATTCGTCGAGAGCCTATTAAAAAGAACAAAATATTCGACGGAGGAAATTGCTTCTTTGGCAGATGTCTCCATGGAAACTGTCAAAAAAATAAAAAGAGAACCGCGGCGAAATCGACTTATTCACAACGAGCCGGCAGCGAACGATAAATAGTACGAGTATACGGATTTTTCTGTTGAAAAGATTGCCAACCTGTTGGGTGTATCCATTTATTTCGTAAAGAAAATAAAGAGAGATCTGGGGAATAAATAAATCCGCAATATTTGCATTCGATATAAAGCCGCCCGGGATTCCCGTGCGGCTTTTTCCATTCGTACCTGGCTGCCATGTTTTTAAGATTTTTTTTGCTACATTGGATCACCACCACGTTAAAGCAATCCCATGTATCGTCTTAGGTTTCCAAGCCTGATCCTCCTTATAGTTGCCTATCTCCCAAACGCGCATGCACAAGATAATTATGTGTTCACCCAAGGCCTGATGGTCGGCCACGTCCATCATTACGGCAGGGAAGCGTTGGTTTCCGATCCACTCGCTTATCATCTGGCCAAGGGCGATTGGCAAACTCCGTCCGATGGGACACCTTCCTGGAAAGCCATAACCGCCGACAGCCTCGGCCGGTTCCGGAACCGGGAATTGTCCGGTGGGTACCTTTACCTGACCTATCAGTCTCCAAAGGCGCGCGTGGCCATGCTGACGATCACCGGCAACGATATGTCCTATTTTAACGGTGAGCCACACTTCGGAGATACTTATGGATCCGGGTGGATGCAGGTACCGGTCGAGGTCAAAAAAGGACTGAATGAATTGCTTGTCCGTTGCGCGGCGTTTGGTGGGGGAGAAGGCATCAAGGCCCGGTTATCCTTCCCGGATAAACCGGTCTTTATTAATGCCGCTGATTCTACCATGCCCATGATCGTGTTGGAAAGATCCAACGACTCCTTGTGGGGTGCAATCGTCGTCGTCAACGGTAGCGAACGTCCGCTTGCCAATCTTAAACTTACAGCGGAAACGGGCGGAGAACAAATAACGACGCAATTACCGGTCATTCCACCCATGACCATCCGAAAAGTAGGGTTTCAATTGAATGGGAGTGGTATTAAGGAGGTGGGTGATCATCCCTGTGCCCTTTCGATTTCAAATACATCAGGGAAGGTAATCGATCAACATCGACTCATGCTGAAAGCGGTCCATTCGTCCGACCACTATTCCAACACCTTTATCAGTGATATTGACGGGAGTGTCCAATACTATGCCGTATCGCCTCCCCAAAGTTCGGAAGCATCCACAAGCGAAAGGGCACCTGGAAGCGCCGCTCCGCCACCTGGCACGGTAGGCGCAGGCATGGCCACCCCTCCACGTTCGCAGTTGTCCCCCTCGGTTGCCGCTCCTGGACCGGGAACAAACGCCCTGTTTTTGTCCGTACACGGAGCGGGTGTCGAGGCGATTGGCCAGGCCCGGGCCTACAATCCAAAAGAGTGGGGAGTCCTGGTAGCAGCAACCAACCGTCGCCCGAGAGGTTTCAACTGGGAGGATTGGGGCAGGATCGATGCCCTGGAAGTGCTGGCCCTCGGTGAAAAGGAATTTCATCCCGACCCCCGTCATATCTACCTTACCGGCCATTCCATGGGAGGACACGGCACCTGGTACCTGGGTGCGACCTATCCTGACAAATGGGCGGCGATCGGGGCTTGTTCGGGTTATCCTTCCCTATCGGATTATGGTTCGCACGACGGACAAATCCCCACGACCGGCCACTCGCCCCTGGAGGATATCCTGCTTCGCGCCAGTCATCCCAGCGATGTGTTGTCTATGGCCCACAATTACACGGCCATGGGTGTCTATATCCTTCACGGTGATGCGGACCAGGTCGTGCCCGTGAAATATGCGCGCCAAATGCGCGATACACTTGCCGCCTTCCAGGCAGACTTCAGCTACTACGAGCGACCCGGCGTGGGACACTGGGAGGGGAATGAAAGCGAGGACTGGGGTCCGCTTTTCGAATTCCTCCATTGGCACATCCTGCCCGCGGACAGCTCGGTCAACCGGATCGACTTCACGACCGCGAATCCTGGCATCTCAGCCCGCTTTCGGTGGTTGGAGATCGTCCAGCAGGAGCATCCCTTGCAATTCAGCCGTGCTCTGCTCCAAAGATCTCACCACCGGGTCGAGGGCACCACGAAGAACATCGCTTTGCTTTCCATCGCCTGTGAAGGGATGCACTTTGGAGATACACTTACAGTGGCTCTGGATGGTCAGCCTCCCCTCACGTACATTGGATCTGGCGACACTATTTATTTGAGGAAGAATCCAATTGGACAATGGAGCCTAACGACTAAACCAGGCGATGGTGAAAAGAACCCCCTTCGGTATGGGACCTTCAAGGAACCCTTTAATCACCGGATGGTGTTCATTTACGGGACCGGCGGCAACGCCGCGGAAAACAACTGGTCCTATGAAAAGGCCCGCTTTGATGCGGAAACCTGGTATTATCGGGGGAACGGCGCGGTGGATATGGTTCCCGACAAGGACTTCGATCCCGCAGCCTACCCCGACCGGGGATTGGTGATCTATGGGAATGCCGCGATCAACAATGCCTGGGGCAAAGTCCTCGAGGGGTGCCCGATCCGGGTAGACCGTGAGTCCATCCGTGCCGGGGATCGAAGCTGGACAGGAGACAGCCTTGCCACTTATTTTGTATGGCCTAGATCGGATAGCAGGGTCGCCAGTGTCGCAGTGATCGCAGGCACCGGCTTGCCTGGAATGAAGGCAGCCCTCCCCAACCAATATTTTGCAGGTGGCAGTGGCTTTCCCGACTTCATGATCTTCGGTGTCGATATGCTGAAGGGCGGCACAGACGGGGTCAAGGCGGCCGGCTTTTTCACGAACAACTGGCAACTTGACTTCAATAATGGGGATGCGATTGCCCTACCTTAAGTACCTTGTTGCGGCCGTTTGGATCGGCAACGGACTCTTCTGCAAGGTGCTGAACCTCGTGCCGCGGCACCAGGAAATTGTTGCAAGGATTTTGGGCAACACCCACGCAGGAGCCATTACAAGAGCGATAGGGTTTTCTGAAATCGCGATGGCCATTTGGATCTTAAGCGGCATTAAACCAAAACTCAATGCCATCACACAAGTGGTGATCATTGCAACGATGAATAGTTTGGAATTCGTATTGGCACCCGATTTACTATTATGGGGTAGATGGAATGCCTTGTTTGCAGCGCTGTTCTGTCTGCTGATACTTTATAACACAATCGACTTAAAATGTTTTCGTTCCTAAAAGACCACCCTTTTGCGGTAGAAGCATTTTTTGAAAGCTCACTTGTTCTAACTTTTGCCATTCAGAAGGAACAGGTTCAACAATTAATACCTGAATGTTTGGAGCTGGACACTTTTGACAATAAATGGGGTTTCATTGCAGTGGCGATGGTTCAAACAAAATCACTACGGCCAAGGGGATTTCCCAGAATCCTAGGGAATGATTTTTTCCTTATCGGTTACCGTGTTTTCGTTCGTTTCACAAATCAGGCCGGGAAAAACCTGAGGGGGCTATATATTCTCAAGTCTGAAACGGATAAAAAGAAGATGGCAGTTTTTGGGAATATCTTTACACATTACAATTACACCACTACGGACATCGATCAGCAAAAGCAAAACGGAATGGTAGAAATCAGTTCAAAAAAGTCGGATTTCAACGTACGGATAGATTGTTCCGGCGACGAAAGTATTTTATTGCCCCTCGATTCGCCCTTTGCTGACTGGAAGGAAGCTAGAAGGTTTGCGGGACCATTACCTTTTACCTTTACCGTCGACCTTGCGCAAAAGAAAGTCTTGATCATCGAGGGAGTAAGGGAAAATTGGAAGCCGATGCCTGTCCGGGTAATCGAGTACAATTTTTCATTCCTTGAAAGGATGAATTTACAGGAGGCCAGACTTGCAAACGCCTTTATTATCCGCGATATTCCCTATTACTGGAAGAAAGGCAAAATTGAGCAATGGAAATAAAAAGGAGAAAATTTCAAGGCGTACTTAACATCTTGAGCTTTAATCGTCATTTTTACTTAATCGGCCTGGGTGCTTTGGCGATATTGCTCATTAGCCATTACCTCGGAAAGTGGCCGGATATCTTATTTTGGATCCTAGTGGCGTCGTTTTTATATGGCTTGATCATGCCGTTATTGGTGTCTGCCTATGTGTATGATTTTTCCAGGTATTATGAATTGCATTGGATGGAAGGTCTTGTCAAGGAGGAAGAAAAGGTCGAGTCCATCGTCAACATCAATGCAGGTTTTGATGAAACCAGTTTTATCATCAAGAATAAATTCCCTGATGCTCATCTGAAAGCATTCGATTTTTACAATGCAAAACAACATACGGAGCCTGCGATCAAAAGGGCCCGAAAAGTAAGTTTAGTCTACCCCAATACACAACAAATACCTTCCGATTCAATACCATTGGAGGACCATTCCGTAAATATTGTCTTTTTGTTATCGGCAGTACATGAAATCCGATCACACAAGGAGAAGGTTCTGTTCTTGAAAGAATGCCATCGGATATGCGAAGCAGATGGGCAGGTTATCATGGTAGAGCACCTGAGGGATTTTTCGAATTTTCTGGCCTTCTCCGTCGGATTCACTCATTTCTTTTCCCGGTCTGTTTGGAAGAATGCCTTTGAACGAGCAGGTTTTACCTCTTTTCAGGAGACCAAATTCACCCCTTTTATGTCCATCTTTGAATGTAAACCTTAATCTTAAAAGATGGAATTGCAGATCAAGTTCATTGGAGGCCTATTTATCCTGTTAGCCATCCTTCACGTGTTTTTTCCAAAATATTTTAATTGGAAAATGGAATTTAGTTCATTGAGTCTGATGAACCGCCAGATGATCCATGCCCATATATTTTTTATTGGATTTGGACTTTTCCTGCTTGGGCTTCTATGTCTGACATCCAGCGATGCCCTGATACATACGGATTTCGGCAGGCGGATTTCTTTGGGGCTTGGTATATTTTGGGCGGTTAGATTGTATTTCCAATTCTTCGTGTATTCAAGTAAGTTGTGGAAAGGTAAGACCTTCGAAACCTGGGTACATGTTCTGATTTCTTTGTTTTGGGCGTACGCCAGTGCAATATTTCTTCTAGGGTACTTTAAGTATATTTAAAAGACATGGAAGACGTCGTGCAAATTCCGGTAGAGATTGGTGGCTTGGAACGGGAGTTCGAGGCGTTGGTACAGTCCTGGCGATATGGAATTCGCTTTATAGTGGATGTGGATGAGGTCCAGGTGATTTTTGAGCGGGATGAAGCGGGGGAGTATAGGGCCGTACTTCCCGAGGGGTTTAATGGGAAAACGCCGGACCGGGTGGTGATCGAGGCGATTATCAGGGTACTGGAGGCGCTGGGGTCATAATACAGATCGGTTTATTTTGTGTATACTGATCGGTCTGGCTATCTTTGCAATTAAGATAGACCAGGATAAAAACTCAGGTATGAAAACAACCGAAGATGTAAGGGAAAAGATTCTAACGACGGCGGGTAGACTATTTTATAAATTGGGCTATAATGCGACTGGTATCAACCAGATCATTGAAGATGCAGGTGTCGCCCGGGCTTCCCTGTATTATCATTTCAAGTCCAAAAACGATCTCTTGCACGCCTATCTCGAAAGTCAGCACGAGGAATGGTTTTCTGCTTTGGAGGCGTACGTAGGGAAGAAAAAAACGGCTAAAGAGGCTATCCTGGCTATTTTCGATTACCGGATGGGACGACAGGTGGCTTTGGATTTCGGCGGGTGCCCCTTTATAAAGGCCGGTATGGAATCCGAGATACAGGATAGCGTGACCCATGATATTGTGAATCGGAACAAGGATAATTTGCGGTTGTTCCTAATTGGATTGGTTAAGCGACTCGATAAAAGGCCGTCTTTCATGTCCGCGGAGATGCTTACGGATACGCTGTTTTTGCTATTGGAGGGCGCCAGTGCTGCCGGAAGCTTTCAGAAACGGAAGGATGCTCATATACATGCGAAGAAAATCGCAATGAACTTGCTGACGCAGAAGTAAGCCGACAACCCACGGAGGGGATCAATTGCCTGTTGGTCTTGACAGATCAGGGCTATAGGTGGGCAGCGATGGACCCTCCCGGACGATCTCCTTTACCAGTTCGTCTATTCCAAAGAGGATGTAAACGTTTCCTTTGTCGTCCGGCAAATAAGAAAGGACAGCCGCCCGGACTTTTTCCTTTGCAGTGCTGTCAAGGTTTTGCCCACCGGCCATGGCATTGGCCACGGTTTGCCTGAAGAAACGCAGGTAGTCCAGTTCCCAGTCGATGATATCCGCGGTTCCTGGTTCGCCATGACCCGGATAAATGATTTGATAACCCGCGAGCACCTGTTTGAGAAGGGTTAGCGAGCAGATCCATTCCGAGATATGGCCGGACTGTCCCGGACCGGGAATACCATGGATCACCAAGTCGCCGGTAAGGGCTGTCTTGAAAAGGTATCCGCTCGCCAGCCAATAAGTATCGGCGTCAGATTCCCCTGGTCCCGCATCGAAACCCGTGATGGAGACATCGTCAAATGTCAGTGATTGGCCGCTTTGGATCACCTGCGTTGGTATAGGACGCACGGCGGTCCATTGTGTGCCGAATTGCTTAATCAAGTCTTCGTTCCGCGCCGAGAAATTTTTGATCAGGGCGTCGGCGACTTTACGGGTCGTGATGAAACGGGCCTGTGGATTATTCTTGAGGATGACCGGGATGCCACCGTAGTGATCGGGGTGTGCGTGAGTGAGGAAGACCGCGAGAACGGGTTTGTGCAGGTTTTGGATCATGGCGTTTACGGCATTGGCTTCAGTAACGGTTCTCAGCCCGTCGAAAATCAGGATGCCATTTCTGGTTTCCAAGAGATAGGAGTTTTGTCTACCCCAGACCATCGGCATGAGACCATCCCCAGCCTGTACCCTATGGACCACAGGAACGAACCGGCGGATGGGGATGCTGGGAGCGGGACCAGATGGAGATGACTGTGCCGATACGGCGGTCTGGATAGTCAGCAGGGGCGCCAGGAGCGCGACCGGAATTCTCGGTTTCATAATTATTAGGTGTTGGTCACTGGCAAAGGTAGATAGACTGGTCAGTCTAGAAAAATAAAATTATCCACCCATCTTTTGCTCTGACGAGCAATTACTTAAAAAAGGCTATACCAGCACCGCCCCGCCGTCAATAAGGAGCGATTGTCCCGTCCCGTTCCGTTGCTTCATCAAATAGAGAAATCCTTCCGCAACGTCATCGGGCAACCCTACTCTCTTGACAAGGGAGTTATTGCTTACCTGATTAAAGAGCTTGTCCCGCTCAAGCGGGTCCATGCTGTCCCAGAGTGGCGTCCTGATCACCCCTGGTACGACACAATTCACCCTTATCGGGGAAAGTTCTACGGCCATTGCCCGGACAAAACCCTCCATTGCCCCGCAAATAGCGGAAGCCATCGACCAACCGGCACCAGGCCGGAAGCTAGCTACGCCACTGGTTAATCCGATGGAACCTCCTTCATTGATCAGTTGTGCAGAGTATTTCACGGCAGCAAAAGCTCCCCAGAATCGGATTGTCAAAAATTCCTGGGCCTGCCTGATGTCGGTTTGGGCTATCGGCGAAAGGACCAGGTTTAAGTTATTCTGTTTGCGGAAAACTGCTATCTTTCATTTAAATGTGGATTCAAACAATCATATGTTTGCTTGTATTCGCGGTTGCTGGTTGCCTCGCAATACCGCTTGGGAAATACTTGAGCAGGGTATATCGGGATGAAAGATCATTACTGGACTTTCTTAAGCCTTTGGAAACCCGCCTTTACAGGTTTTGCCACATTAACGAAAAGGCCGGAATGAATTGGAAACAGTATCTCTCGGCCATTTTTGTTGTTAATACCATCTGGTTCGTATGGGCAATATTCATACTGCTCATTCAGGGAAAGCTGTTTCTGAATCCTGCGCATAATCCGTCGATGGAGTGGTCGTTGGCGCTGAATTCAGCCATTAGCTTCCTGACCAGCACTAACCTGCAGCATTATTCCGGGGAGTCCGGTGCGACGTACCTTTCACAAATGGGCGTTTTCATGTTTCTGCAATTTGTCAGCGCGGCTACCAGCTTATCTGCCGGCATTGCCGTAGTCCGGGGATTGAGCATGGGAACAAGTTCCGATCTCGGCAATTTCTACAAGGACTTCGTTCGCTCCCTTTTCCGCATTCTTCTTCCCCTTTCGCTGATTGTTGCAGTTCTCTTTGTGTTCAATGGCATCCCAATGACTTTCCACGGCCCCGACAAAATAGTGGGGATGTCGGGAGACTCTGTTCAGGTGGCAACGGGCCCTGCGGCCGCTATGATTCCTATTAAAGAGCTTGGCAGCAATGGCGGTGGTTTCTTTGCAGCAAATGATGCACACCCCTTCGAAAACCCCAATTTCTTCACTTTTCTCATTCATTGTATCATCGTTCTGCTGCTTCCCATGGCTTTCGTCTTTTGCGTAGGCGAATATTTAAAGTCAAAACGCTTTGGCAGAATGTTGTTTGCGATCATGACCATCGGGTTCCTGCTGGTCACCATTCCTATCATTGTTCAGGAAACGAGAAGGAACCCGGCACTTAGCGACATAGGAATACTGAATATGTCGGGCAATATGGAAGGAAAGGAGGTGCGATTCGGCTCTTTTTATTCCGCTTTTTACAGCGGGGTAAATATGGTCGTACCCGCGGGAACACTCGTAGCTGCTCATGACAGTTATATGCCCTTGGGTAGCGTCGGTATGCTGGTCGGCATGCACATAGATGCTTTTTTTGGTGGCTTGGGTACCGGCTGGATCAATATGTTTCTCTATCTGATCATTGCCGTTTTTATCGCCACCTTGATGATCGGAAGAACCCCTGAGCTTTTTGGCAGGAAGATCGAACTGCGGGAAATACAGGTAGCTTCCCTGGTGAGCGTAGGACAAATGCTGGTTCCGACTTTATTCACCGCCTTGGCCTGTTTTGTCTACGTACATTACCCCGGAGGAAATGCATCTTTGCAATGGTTGTCGAACAAAGGGTATCATGGCTTTACTACTTTTCTATATGAGTTCGTGTCCTCCATGGCCGGGAATGGCTCCGAATTCAGTGGTCTTGGAAACAACACCGTCTTCTGGAATCTCACTACATCGGTGGTCATGCTTTGTGGTAGGTTCCTTCCTATCGTCGGGGCCCTTGCGATTGCCGGGAGCCTTCGGCAAAAAAAGCCCGCGCCGTTCAGTGGAGGTAGTTTAACCGTCGACTCGTCGACTTTTGGTGCTTTTCTTTTTATCCTCATTATTCTGCTGAACGCACTTTCTTTTCTGCCGGCCTTCATGCTGGGCCCGTTAGCAGAGCACTTGTCATTACATTAGTTGTTTGTCCGTGGATAGTCTAAATTCCCTTGCCTGTAAAATTGTAGATAGGATTAGGTCCTTAAAGCGACCCGATAACAGGCCGCTCCTTATTGCTATTGACGGCGCCAGCGGTTCCGGGAAATCATCAATCGCTGAAATAGTAGTGCAGACATTGGACGCTACGCTCATTGTAACCGATGATTTTTTCGCTGCGGACATTGACGACCAGGGCTGGTTAAATAGGTCCTCTATAGAAAGAGCGGCAGATGCAATCAATTGGGAGAGCTTAAGGAACGAAGTTTTGGAGCCGCTCTTGCACCGAATTCCAGCCAGGTGGAATAGCTTCGATTTTGAAGCCGGTGCACGTCCGGATGGAACCTATGCGATCAAACAAGACTATATTAACTATAGGCCCGGCGATATAATCGTATTGGAAGGCGCCTATTCTACTCGACCCGAGTTGGCGGATTTAATTGACTTAAAAATACTTGTCGACGTGCCGGTGGAGGTTAGGCACCGGCGTCTGATGGAAAGAGAAGACAAGGAATTCTTAGCAAAATGGCATGCGACATGGGACGAGGCAGAACAATATTACTTTCAGCATGTCAGAAATATCCCGACTTTTGATATGATTATAGAGAATACTTGATATCGGTGCAAGTTCCGGATACAGGTCCGGGTCAACTTATCGGTTGATATTCGAGGATGAGGACGCCGTTGTCGATCGCGCGCGAGTGTTTGAGGCGGAATTTCTTTACTTCCAGATTGTCGTCGAAAAGCCTCACTCCGCCCCCAATCGTAAGGGGATATACCATCAGCCGCAACTCGTCGATCAGGTCGTGGTGAAGCAGGGCCTTGGCGAGGGTGGCGCTCCCATAGACGAGGATACCACCACCATCGGACTTCTTTAGCGCAGCAACGTCTCCCGCCACATCGCGAAGGATATGGCTGTTGTTCCAATCCACCTTTTTCAGGCTTCGGGATACAACATATTTGGGCATCCGGTTGATAGGAACGCCGAACCCGGGGTCGGTCTGGCTGGGCCAGAACGCGGCGAAATTTTCGTATGTGGTTCTGCCCAACAACAAGGCATCCACGCCGGCAAGTTCATCAACCTTGTACTTCCCGGTTTCCGGAGAGTCGTATTTAAACTGCCAGCCGCCATTGGGATGTGGGGTTTCATTGCCGCCGGGCGCCTCGATAACACCATCGAGGGTGATGAATTCGGTAACGATAATTTTTCGCATGGATTTTTATTTATCTATTGGGATGTAAACGAAATCCTTAAACGTGACGCTTCCGTTGCCCATCGCACAAAGGCCGAGCCGTAGGCTCAAAAAGCCGCCGAGTACATTATGGTCGAACCCGGACACCTCGAGAGAGTTTTCGATTTTTTGCCAGTTTTGTCCGTCCAGACTGTAGTACATGTCAACGCAATTTCCAGTCTTTTTGAGGCGAAGGAAGACATGCCTGTTGATGACGGATTTTTCGGTGGAGAACTGCCAGCCTCGCAGATTAGCCAGGATGTTCTCCTTATCAGCCAATACACCTGAATAGAAGGCATTGTTGTAAAACAGCACCAGGCCGCCGATTGCCTCACCGGTTGTCGTTAGCTCTACCTGAGCGATATAGGAGGGAGTGGACGGGATGCAGAGTAAAGGTGAGGATTCGCCAACGGAATGGCCTTTGGCGGTTAAATTCAGGCTTTTGTCTGCGAGATGGAACCGGCTTGTATCGTACTCGCCAAAGAATTGCCATTGGGCTTTTAGTTCGTTGCTTTTGAAGTCGTCGCTGAGTGAAAATTCGGTTTTTGCAGTGGGCTGTACCGGGTTTTGGATGGGCTGGTCGGTTTTGACGGCGGAGGGTAATCTGAACCAGCCGTCTTTTGTCCACTCGACTGGCTCCAGCAGCGTTTGCCGGCCCATGTTGTAGTATTCCTTTTCATAGGCGTGAAAAACCATCCACCATTTGCCGTCCGGGGCTTGGAAAAGAGTGCCGTGTCCTTGTGACCACCACTTTTCCGTCTTTTGCGTTGTGTGGATGATGGGATTGAAAGGGGAATTTTCCCAGGGGCCGAAGGGTGAGGTGGCGCGTGCGGAAATCACCATGTGGCTGGTCGCAGGACCGGCGGTCCCTCCTTCAGCAACGGTAAGGTAGAAGTAATTATCTCGCTTTACAACCTTCGGACCCTCCATGCAAAAACATTCGATCGACCAGTCACGGGGGATTCTCCAACCGCTGTAAGCCTGTTTGAATTCACCGGTCACGGAAAGCCCGTCATCGGATAAGGGTACATAACCGCCATTGTTGAAATATAGGTAACGCTTGCCGGAGGAGTCTGTAAAGTGTCCGGGATCGATGTAATGGATCTTTAGATCTATAGGGTCGCTCCAAGGCCCCGTTATAGAATCGGCGGTGACCACATAGGTCGTTTGGCCGGCTGGAAAGTAGATGTAATATTTGTTTTTGTATTTGACGAGATCGGGTGCCCAGACTGAGCCTACATATTTATGCAAAGCGTGGATGACGGGTGTCCAATTGACCAAGTCCCTGGAATGCCAGATCAACAGGCCGGGGTAGTATTCAAACGAGGAGTGGACAATGTAATAGTCGCTGCCATCGCGAAGGATGCTGGGATCCGGATAATCGCCGGCAAAGATGGGATTCAAATAGTAGCGGTTACCTTTAGTGGTTACTGCAATCTGAGACTGGGCATTGACGAGGCAGCCGAGCAAAAAGAAGAGCGCGGTGGTGAGGGTTTCCTTCACTATGCATGATTTATTTAGTTCAGCGATCGGTACTGGCTGGGAGTATGGCCGACACGTTGCTTAAATAGACGGATAAAGTGTTGAGGATACTTAAATCCCAGGTCGTAAGCGATTTGACTGACCGACTTGTTTTCGTCAAATATTCTCTCTTTGGCTATATCGATCACTTTCCATTGGATGTATTCCTGGGCTGTCTTTCCTGTTTCTCTTTTTATCAGGTCCCCAAAATAACCGGCAGATAAATTTAGCTCCTGGGCAAAGTAGGCTACTGAAGGCAGGCCGAGGACCTGCGCTTTGTTTTCCAGAAAGTAATTGTTCAGCAGGGTTTCAAATTTTTCTAAAATTCCTCTGTGTACATTATCACGAGTGATGAATTGACGGTCGTAAAACCGGATACAATAATTTAGGAAAAGTTCGATATTGGATACAATAAGCCTTTTACTGTGTTTGTCGATCGAATGTTCCAACTCATACTCGATTTTTGAAAAGCAATCCAGGACGATTTTTCTTTCCCGCTCGGACAAATGAAGCGCTTCGTTTGATTGATAGCCGAAGAAGGTGCAGTCCTGGATTTGGCGGCCGAGGGTGGTGCCGTGAATGAGATCGGGGTGAAAGACGAGGGCATGGCCTTTTGGCTGATAGGTTACCCCATTGCTATTGAAACCTGCTATCTGTCCCGGCACAAGAAAAACCAATGTGCCTTCCTGATAATCATAGGTGTGCCTACCGTATACTAAATCACCGCATTTTACTTCCTTTAAAAAGACGGTGTAGAAACCAAAATACATCCTCGAACCCTTGCGGGGATCGGCCTTTGATAGGTCTACCACACTTACCAGGGGATGCAGCGTCTCATTATTATTGAACGCGTTGTAATCACTTACAGCCTCAAACCGGCGCAGGTTGTCCATTTCATCAAATGGTTTATTCAGTTCAAAATTAGGGATTTATCCGGTTGGGGCTTCGAAATCAGCAATATTGGTAGTTATTACCGTAATCCATATACCATGTAACCTGCTGGAAAAATAGACCTTTGCGGTATAAAAAATTCGGATTATGGAAAAGGTAATATTGAATAACGGGGTTGAAATGCCGATTCTTGGTTTTGGAGTATTTCAGGTCACCGACCTGGCAGAATGCGAACGGAGCGTAGTGGATGCCATTAGTAGCGGCTACCGTTTGATCGATACGGCGCAGTCCTATTTAAATGAGGAGGCTGTTGGCAGAGCAATCAAGCGGAGCGGTGTGCATCGAGAGGATCCAGATGCCGGGATTGAACGGTCTGGACCTTATTAAGTCCCTCCGTCAGCCACCCATGGTCATTATTATTACGGCTTATTCCGAATATGCGTTGAAAGGATTTGAAATGGACGTAATGGACTTCCTTATAAAACCTGTAGATTTTGGACGCTTGCTGAAAGCCTGCTGCAAAGCCCAGGAGTTCCAATCATCGAGGCAACAGGCTGCTCGCGCCGGACTTCCCGCTTTGTCCATGCCTTCCGGCGATGCCTATTTTTTCGTGAAGTCAAATGGCAAGTACGAGAAGATACTTTTCGGCGATTTGCTATTCGTAGAGGCGGCAGATAATTATGTGCTTTTGTATACATCCGCAAAGAGATTTATGGTTTATGACACCTTGAAGAATATGGAATCAATGCTGCCCGTGGGAGAGTTTATGAGGGTGCATAAGTCCTATATCGTGGCTCTGAAGAAGGTTTCTACCGTGGAGGGCAACACACTCAGGGTCAACAATGCCGAAATTCCCGTAAGCAGGCATTTGAAGGAGGCTGTGGTGCAAAGGATAATAAAATCTTAGATTTGATAAAATTATGAAGCTTCTCCTCACTTCCGCTGGCATCAAGAACAAGATCATCCACGACACGCTGGTCGATATGCTGGGCAAACCGATCGCCGAGTCCAACGCCCTCTTCATTCCCACCGCGATTTACCCCTTCTCCCATGGTGCTCGTATGGCATGGCAGGCGATCTCAGGAAAAGCCCCATCCCCGTTGAGCCAATTGGGTTGGAAGTCCCTTGGTTTGCTGGAGCTTACTGCGCTGCCCAGTATCGACAAAAAAGCTTGGATCCCCTCGGTGGAGGAGACGGACGCACTGTTGGTTTGGGGCGGCGATCCCGTGTACCTCAGCTACTGGATGCGAAAGTCCGGACTGACTGACCTCCTGCCGTCGTTACGGCGAGAAGCGGTCTATGTGGGAGTGAGCGCCGGCAGTATGGCGGTTTCCTCAACCTTCGGAGAGGCCTACAGTAATCCGCCCAATGGCACCGGTAGCGCGCTGACGTCGGAAATCGTGGTGTTCGATACACCGGAGGGAAAAATCAGCAGGAACTTTGTCACGACTCAGGGAGCGGGGCTGGTTGACTTTGCGTTGATTCCGCACCTGGATCACGAGGATCACCCGGATGCTTCTTTGGCTAACGCAGAAAAATGGGCGGCGAGACTACCGGTTCCAGTGTACGCGATTGACGATGAGACTGCCATCAAAGTGACCGACGGCAACGTCGAAGTCGTCTCTGAGGGGCACTGGAAGCTGTTTACCTTGCGGGCGGAGTGAATTTATTGGAGAGATAGATTGTTCTTCATTGCGGATGGTCCCTTACCAAATCTTATTTTAAAGGCACGGCTGAAATGCGAAGGGTTTTCAAAACCGCTTTCAAATGCCACTTCACTAACCGTTTTATCCCGATTGCTTATCAGGTGCAGCGCGTGATGCAATCTTTTTTCTAGTAACCACCTGCCAGGAGTACTGTGGAATACTTTTTCAAAATCCCTTTTAAAAGCCGACAGGCTTCGGTTGCTCAACTCGGCATACACTTCAAGTTTCAGGTTATAACAAAAATTATCCTCCATTACCCGCTTGAGTAATATAGCCTGAGGCTCGTGCAACAAAGAGCAGAAATAGGACAACAGGTCTTTATTGGCGGAATTGCCCGCGACGTTCAGCACAAGCTCTTTGAATTTGATCTCCAGCAGCGAAGGGTCGGGATCCTGTGTTTCTGAAAAATAGGAAGACATTGAAAGAAAGAACCCCTTTAAGGTTTCGCTTGATTCCAGCAGCATGACCGGTTGGAAATCCTGGTTATAGTTCACTAAAGGTTTTGACCTGGCATGCAATGTATCGCAAATAAAGTCATCGGGAATAAAAAACAACATCACACAAAACCCGGTATCCATAAATTGTTCTAATATGAATCCCCCTTTTTTTACAAATACACAGCTATCTTTTTGAATATGATAAGAACCTTTTGCTGTATGCCAGGTTTTCCGGCCGTCAATGACATAAAAAAGGTAGTTGTATTGCGTCCACAAGTCCGCAAAACGCGATTTCATCAGCCGCGCTTCCATCGGGCAATTGAAGGCGGTAATGAGCGATTTGCCACAATTGAACTGCCTGTAGTATTGCGGATGCTGTAGTACCCGTTCAAAGAAATTAACCATGACATCTAAATTTATGATTTTTTTTCAAATGTCACCTGGCCTTTTAAGTCACACATTTGAACCTCAGAGTCACGAGCGTTGGGCAATTCAGGAATACACGTCCATTACCCCAAAGACTAATTTCAAAATATTCAATGTTTTTGCAGACATAGATGAAAATCCTGAATTGCCAGGTTCTAATTGGGATTTTAGTTTTAGCGAACACGGGGAAATAACAAAAGTGAACATTACTATTTATAACGAATCGCTTGCCCGTATGGAAAAGATGATTGAAATGGGCTTCGAAGAAGGATATACTCTATCAATGCAAAACCTGGAAAATCTGTTGGGAACTTTATCGCAACGACGGTAGAAAGAATTAACACGACTGATCGTGTTCATCAACATAACAAAGAGGGTGTCTCAAAAGTAAATGAGGCACCCTTTTTCCGTTTTTAGTTTTTAGGTCGTGTTGTTGATCAGTTAGAATATGATGCCAAAAAAACATCTCAAACTGCTGATAATCAATATACAATTAATGTCTTAAAAAGGCTGATTCTAACTCGTATGGACGCGGCCATCTCACCGACTGATCTAAATGGTCCGGGGTATGGCCTACATCAATTGGGTCTTCGGCTCCATTCAAGAAAAAGGCTTTCTGATCGGTATGAATGAAAATATCCTTCTCATTGATTCTCCCCAGCCTTTCATTTAATAGTGCTGCGCTTGGCAGTTTTTCCGGTATAGAGAATCCCGAGCCGAGTAAGAATGAAACATTGTTGTCCATATTACGCAAAGATATAGACTGCCTCTTCTCAGCATACCACCCCAGGATACTAGGCAGGCAAATTGGTCTCTCGCCTCCTCCAAGAACGATGTAATATCAATATAGAAATCCAAATAGCCAAAGAGGAACTTTTGTTCCAACTCCTATTTCTATATCATCAGCCGCCACAAGATATGAATCGGCCGACTTGACCTGTTTTGCATCCTTTGATTTTCCCCCCACTTCTATCAGAATGCCAGATGTTAGAAAATCTCCTTCGATTGGTGCAAAGACTTCTGCCCCGGTATTCTCCAGTTGGTTTAACAAAAAGGTTTCTCGAATATTACCTTTATCAGGGTTAGGGTTAATTGCGTAGGAAAAATTGGAATTTTCAAGGAAAATCTTATCTGGTTTCTGCGATCTGGATACTCCCTTTCCCGCCGCAGAAAGGATATTCAGCAGTCGTGCATCTCTTAGTTGATAAATATATTCGTAAATACTTTCCCGATGCAAGTCCATTTTGCGAGCGAGCGCCGACATATTTGGCTTAAAAGGAGCAGATTCGGCAATTACCCCTAATAGGCGCTTCACTTTCACGGCAGTACCCGCATTATAGTGGGCAATATAGGCGAGATCTGAATCCACTATGGCATTGATTACTTGCTCAAGCCTTGGAAGATATTCGGCTTCGCCTTCTGCGATAATGGGTAGATATCCATTTTTAAGATACTTAGCGAATGCCGACAGCGGCTGTAGTTTCTCCAACACGGCCGTACTTATCTCTCGATGGTTGGAGTGCAGATCACTTATGCTTATCGGATTAAATTTTATTCCTTGTGTAAAACTGAGGTATTCGCGGAATGATAATCCTGCAAGTAAATAACTGACTACCCTTCGGCTCAGATCCGCTTCCCCACGGTAAATGTCCAGTGCAGACGAAGCGGAGAAAATCACGCGCATTTCTGGTAATCCGTCATAAATGTTCTTCAGTTCTCTGGACCATTGAGGATATTTATGTACCTCATCAATGAATAACAGTCGCCCTCCCTGCTTATACCAATCCATTGCTGTATCCAAAAGTGTATGGTTATAAAACCATGTATGATCGGCGGTCACATAAAGGGCTTGGGATTTCCGCTCTTTCAAATCAAATTTCAGATGTTGCAATAGTAAGGTAGTTTTTCCGGCGCCTCGCGGGCCTTTAATGCCGATCATCCTTTGATCCCAATTAATGATGAGATGGAGATACCGCCTAAAAGAATCGTTGACGCTCCTCAATAAATTATCCTGGTATTGAGATAGGGGCTCCATTCTCGTCTATTTTGCTGGTTAAGATCGACAAAAGTAATGTAAAATTGTCGGTTCAAATCGACAATTTAAAACTTCGTACTCATGGTGCATCCTAATCTATTGTATATCAAAACACTAAATCTAGGCTAGTCTGGCTGCTCCACCACGAGTTGCACTCCCTCTTTCATATTGAAATAGTTATAACCTTGCTAATCGAGCATCCCGTGTTATAATTGCAAGGATGATAAATCGGCAAAAGCCCACCTTACACCCCCATGACTCTTCTCGTAACTAGTGCCTCCGGCAACAACGGTTCAGGGCTTGGAAAAATTTTAGCGTTCAATCCAGAAGGAAGATTGATCGGCCCATTTAGCGATGACGACCGAATCGCCGATCCTCGTGGATTGGGAATCGAGCCGTCAGAGCGACTGTTGTTTGTTAACAGCGGGACCGACTGTATTGTCGCATTGGACCCTGGTGGCCAGGTTGTTCGTTCAACTTCCATCATGCCTGGACTAAACCCCGGAGGAGGCGTCTTTGGGCCTGACGGCCGATACTATGTTGGCTCGCGGACCGCACGAACCATAGTGGCATTTCCGAAGCAGCTCGACTCGGTGGGTGAATTTGTTCTTCCGGTGAACGTCGTACCTTTCCCTCGTGGGTTTGGCTTCGGATTAGATGGTACACGATTTCTGGCATCGGGTGTTGGTCCGGATGGGGTTGGTGACGACGCCATCTTCGCGTTTGCTTCAACGGGGTTAACTAAGCTCCCGTGGAAGGTAGATGATCCAAAACTCAGCCCACTCGATTTACTGGTCGCGCCCAATGGTAACATCCTCGTTAGCAGCGAAAAGCCATTCGGCTCTCCGGACGCCATTACCAGTGTGCGAGAATACGATGCCAAAGATGGTCGCTTAGTCCGTGTTATGAGTCCCGGTGATGGAGTTCAATTCCGCAAGCCAAGAGGGCTGCGTTTCGGGCCGGACGGTCTTCTCTACTGCGTCGCCAGGGATACAGTGGTTGCTTTCAACTTTGAAACTGGCCAATGTGTGGGCGTGGCTGTTGAATTTACGGATTTGTATGGCCAAGCGTTGATTTTTTACCCGGACTAGAAACGGTATTCTTTTGGTGCACTGAACATCAAATCTTCTATAGAGATGAAAAAAATTGCTCCTTTTCTTACGCTATTAATAAGCATTCATTTCTCACAAGCGCAGGATTTCAGCGCATATAAAAAAGAATTCTTTATCCGGGGTGCGGATACATTGCGATACAGAATTTTATACCCTGAAAATTATAAAAAGGAAAAGCCCTACCCTTTAGTCGTTTTTCTGCATGGTGCAGGCGAAAGGGGAAATGACAATGAACACCAGCTTGATCTCGGGGCCTCTTTGTTTTTAAGAGACTCCATACGTAAGCAATTCCCAGCCATTGTTGTTTTTCCACAGTGCCCTCCGGATAGTTTTTGGAGTATGGTTACGATCAGAAAGACAGCGACAGCAGAAGAGAGGAACCGCTTACTTAACATTTCAGCTCCTACCATTCCCGAACGGTTGGTAAAACTATTAATGGATAGTTTGGTTGAAAATAAAATCGCCGATAAGAAAAGAGTTTATATCGGTGGCCTTTCGCTCGGTGGTTTCGGGGCCTATGACCTGGTCATTCATTATCCCAATTATTTTGCGGCGGCATTTCCCATTTGCGGACAGGCCAATGTAAAAGTGTTTACAGAAAAAGCAGCTAAGGTTCCGGTATGGATTTTTCACGGCGCGATCGACAATGTCATCGATCCACAGCCCGATAGGGACCTAATTAAAGCATTGCAGAACGTCGGTGCAAAAAATGCGAAATACACCGAATATCCGAACGTGATGCATGCCAGTTGGGTGAATGCTTTTGCGGAACCAGAGCTCCTTCCGTGGATATTTTCGTTTACAAAATAGTATGCGCCTATCGACGGATAATTGTCACCCTAAAGAAGTTAGCCCGGATGAAGGTGGTGTTATTGTCGCCACTTTGATTTTGACTGGCAAACAAAGTTTCCAATTCCCGCTGCAAATCTGCTCCCTTACCATTCTTTTCCGCTGCCTCGAAAGCATTCATAGTGGGTCCGTAGTAGTTCTTAAACCTGGCGAGAAATTCCGATGGCGGGGACGATAGCTTAAAATTAAAAGTATCCTTTACGAATGATATGTCCTCTTTAGCAACGCCTGCATTATTAAACCGCTCTATTACATTTCTTTCGACCCCCCATAACATAGGACTGACAAAACCCTCCGGCGGCGCTGGCGTATAAGCAGAACTGATCTTTAGAATTTGTGCGACGAGTGTCGGATCTCCCGGTATCCAGTTCCCCATAACGATTCTTCCCCCGGGACGGGTTACCCGAACCATTTCTTTAGCTACGTCCAACGGTTTTGGCGCGAACATCGCCCCAAAAATGCTTACGACGAGGTCAAAACTATGGTCGCTCAGTTCCTGCAAATCAGTTGCATCGCCTTCTCGGAACGTGCAATTGGCAAGTCCTTCCGTCTTTGCCCGCCTCTCAGCTGCTGCCACGAGATTGCTGGCTATATCAACTCCCAGAACCTCGGCTCCAAGTTTGGCTTCCGGAATTGCCGTGTTGCCATCACCACAAGCGAGATCG
>Ga0206863_1072_pt1 | contig 35447 bp, 29 predicted proteins | sample Alteio_BWOrgCont_41_FD_152634 | JGI IMG/M metagenome (GOLD analysis project Ga0206863, IMG submission 152634) | Enriched cells from forest soil in Barre Woods Harvard Forest LTER site, Petersham, Massachusetts, United States -... | ecosystem: Environmental > Terrestrial > Soil > Temperate forest >...
ATGCGATTCATGAAAGTCCGCAGCCACTTGCTCCAGCCCCTGCGGAGCGCGACTGGATGGAAGAGTTTGCCGGTAGACACGCCTATCGCTGTTTGCCGGTGGCCATCGGAAATACATACGGCTGGCAGTTGTTACTGCCCGTTGACGTAACTGCTGAATGGAACGGCGGACCTGGCGCCTCGGATATCACTGTTCTCTGTTCCCATCCGCACCAGGCAATCAGTCATTTCCAATGCGGAGTGCTTACCTTTGATGTGGCATATATCTTCCGGACACCTCCTGGTTATCACCTGCTGGTTACAGGTCCAACCAACGTGATAAAGGACGGTGTCGCTCCCATGACGGCTCTCGTTGAAAGTGATTGGCTGCCCTACCCATTTACCTTCAACTATCGTTTTACGCGCCCCTGCAAAGTGACATGGAAAGCTGGAGCGCCTTATGCACAGATATGCGTTGTGCAAGCGAATCTTCAGCAGAGCGTACAGCCCATCATCCGCCGCCTGAGCGACAACCCGCAGTTGACGGCGGATCACATGGCCTGGCGAACACGCAGGTCCGATCTTCTGGCTCGCCAACGAGCCAGCGAAGCCTGTAAGCGCGCGTGGGACAAAGATTACTTCCACGGCCGATACGCCGATGGGCGCGAGGCGCAGACTGAACATACAATCAAGCTCCGCCCTAAGACCCCACTGGACAAGCGAAGCCCAGAATGACGTCGGACCGAAATAGAATGGTCTTCCAAAGCAGATGCTAAGATTGACGCGCTTCTCGAGGGTTTGCCATGGTCCGGTTGAGATTGGAGAGAAGACCTACTTCTGTCCGGAGATGGCCACGAAGTTTTTCTGAAATCTCTACATCTCCAGCTAGACAAAAAAAGAGAGATGGCGGGCTGTCCCGCCATCTCAAAGGGAGGCTAACGTTAAGTCACCTGTTAGAACGATATGCGGCCGTAAAGCTGAATTTGCCTGCCTCCTACCGTGGTGCTTGTGATCTGCGCGGACTGGCCAGGGCCAATCGCATTATTTCCTGGCTGTCCGAAGCTAGCGTGGTTTAGCACGTTCCCTGCATCCGCACGGATCTGCAGTTTCATACCCCGTTCCGGCCAGATATCGAACGTCTTTCCGAGTGAGGCAGCCACATTGACAACTCCTGGCCCGTACACGGTGTTCCTGCGGAAAGTGCCGTAGGTGTTGGGATCCGGAACGGTCAGAGCGTTAAGGTTGTACCATTCCTCCAGACGCTGCTTCGTGCCGCCCGGCAAACTGAGACTTGTGCCAGGGACCCGGTTCGCCTCTTGCGTGAAGCTCCCTGACCGGTTATTGGAGTTGTTATTGTTACCGGTGGTGATGCCCATGGGGTTGCCACCCTCGATCACATAGACACTGGAAATCTGCCATCCTCCCAGAAGCTCATCTAACACCAAATTATTGTTCAGGAACTGATGTCCCCTGCCGAAGGGGAGCTGGTAAATTACCTGTCCCTTGAACATATTGCGGATGTCAAAGTTGCCGTTGCTGTAATTGGCACTGGGATCGAAGGAGTTCTGATAGTTCTGGAAGCCCTCGCGAGCGCCAAAACCCGCCGAATCCAGATCGTCCAGGAAGTGCGACCATGTGTAGTTGATGCTGAACTGCAAGCCATAACTCATGCGCTTGTTCAGCACAGCCTCAAGCGCATTGTAGTTGGAGATAGCGTTGTTCGTGCTTCCATTAATGCTCTGGAAGATCGGGTACGGCCTGAATTGCTGGTCATTTGAGCTGAGCTTGCTCTCGGGGACCTGATTGATGTCCACCGGGAAGCTCAGATCGAAGCCGTGATTACCGACGTAGGTGAGGCTGGCGGAGTAATTCTGGCCGAACTGCCGCTCCACGCTCAAATTCCACTGGTAATTCTTCGGCAAAGGCGTATGGAATTGGTTATACGATGCGCCCAGACCATTCAGGGCGGCCGGGCTGGTCGGTGCAGTCAGAAAAGCTGCATTCGGAGATATTGAATTGAAGTTTGTACCGTTTGTGATGACGCCGCAGCCGGGGTCGGTTGTATCCGGTGCGCTGCCATCGCTATCAATCTGTGCCACCGGACAGATGCCGTTTGTAGTGTCACCGACGTTCCCGCTGCTACCGAATGCGGCTCCCATGCCCGAGCCATAAGTGTCGATGCTCAGGGTTGAGGCATAGATGCCGAAGCCGCCTCGGAGGACCGTGTCGTTCCTTGGCTGCCAGGCGAAGCCGACGCGCGGCAGCCAGACATTCCAGTTCGGAGCAATCAATTGGCCACGTCCGTTTGCCTTGCTGAAGCCATACCACAGGGCGCCGAGGCTGCCATCGGCTGGATTGACCACATTGGGGTCAAAGGTCATTTCATCACCTTTAACTTCGCTCCACCCGGTATGACCCTGCCAGCGTAACCCCAGATTGACGGTCAGGTTGGGACGCAGCTTCCAATCGTCCTGGACAAATAATTGAGGGCTCTTGGTCCGGGCACCGTATTCCGGCGTTTCGCTGGCGCTCCAGTTGTTCAACTGTCCCAGCAGGAAGTCCGCATAGGCCATTCCGTCACCCGTACCGGCCGAACTCGTGATCTGGCCGCCTGCGGAGGTGTACAGGCCACCGAAGCCCGGGCTGCCCGCATTCACGTAGCCATACTGGGTCGAATCGGCGAGGCTGATCAGGAACTCGCCGCCGAAATGCACAACGTGGCGTCCGCGAATCAACGTAACCACGTCGGATGGATCGTAGACGAATTCCTTGTAGATGAAAGGGTTGGTGGGACCGGTGTTGAAACCCTGCATATTGTTGCCTGGCGATAAGTTCGGGAGAAGATCAGCTTTGGCGAGCTTGTACCCAAGCATGGCGGGATAGCCCCTACCAGTGGTTTGCGGCAGGAAGAAATTCAACTGGTCGGTAAAGCCCAGTCGCGCCTCGTTGATAAGGGTCGAGCTATAGTTCCACACATCGGAGACCTGCGCATTGTGCCGGCTGACGTCCTCATTCTCGCAGTTGATAGGACAGAATTGTGCCCCGTTGCCGAAAGAGAATCCTGGGTTATCGCTCTCTGTCACAGAAGCTGTAAATCGGTTGCTGGCAGTGATGTCGTAGTCCAGTCGGCCGAAGAATTTGGTGAACGGGTTGATGCCGGGTGTGGTATAGGCATAGTTGTTGGTGACGACGCCCTGGATGGTCTGCGACTTGCCAACGTTAGTGGCTTGCTGGACCGCGCCCTGGCCCAGCGAGATCAAAAGGTTCTGGAAGTTCTGGGACACCGGGTTGATCATGAAGGCGGGAATGCGGTTGCCGTTGTGGTATTCATCCGCGAATGATTGGCGGATCACGCAAGGACACACCTGTGTCACAGTACCAGCCGGATTGTTCCCGGTAATGTACGCCGCGCTTTGGTAGGTATGACTGCCGGTGTATTGGATCGTCTGAGTGGTTGGGTCATAGATAGTCGGCATCCCGGGAGCAGTAAAATCACCGCTTGCCATCGCTGCGTTCTGCCCGGTCGGCAGCGTTTCCGTATTTAGATTCACGGTGTTGTTGATCGTCTTATCAAAGTTGAAGTAAAAGAACATCTTGTTACGGAGGACTGGACCACCCACGGAAAAGCCGAAGTTGTTGAAACGTAGCTCAGGCTGTTGCGCGCCAACCGTACCGAATTGATAGGCAAAGGCATTCAGTGCATTGTTGGAAAAATACTCGTATCCCGCGCCATGGAACTGGTTGGTGCCGCCCTTCGTGATCTGGTTGTAAATGATGCCGCCCTGGCCATATTGCGCCGAGAAGCCGTTGGTGCTGATCTTGACCTCGGCAGTGGTCTCAAAGACGGTGACGTCCGAGTTCTGGCTCTGGGGCAGCGTCGTAGTAGCACCATCGGCCAGCACGCTGTCGAAGGGCAAGTTGCCGTTAATAGCTGCCACCGTACCCGGATTAGAGGCACTGTTGGCGCTCTCGGGAGCACCGGCGGCGCCGGGCAAGAGGACTGTGAAGATTTCCCAGTCCGCTCCTAAATTCGTCTGCGGCAATTGCGCCATGACCTCCGAGGTCAGCGTCGCCTCCTGCGCACCTGTCTCAGTAGTAAGCAACGGCACATCAGTATTGACGACCACGCGTTGCGTCGTCGAGCCGACATTCAATTGTCCATTGATTGTCTGAATGGAAACGTCGAGCGTAATGGGACCACGCTCGAATGTGGTGAAACCTTCTTTAGTAAAGGTGATGAGATAGTGATCCGGGACAATGGAACCCGTATCATACAAGCCGCCGTCGTTCGTGGTGAACGTCTTGACGACGCCCTTATCAACGTCCTTTACCGTCACCGTCACACCTGAAATGACAGCCCCGGTTGGATCGGTCACTGTGCCGCGAATATCCCCTGAGTTCGTGTTCTGTGCAAAGCTAAGAGCACCGGATAACAAGAGTACAACCGTCAACGCATTGGAAATGCGCCTCAACATAAATTCCTCCAACAACATTTCTCTTCCTTCGCCAACCGTTCTTTCGCAGGCCTGGTCTCAATAGTGAGGTGGACATACTCGTCACAAGGATGTATGTGCAAAACCGTCGTAGACAAACGATTGTGTTGCTTGGCCACCGGTTTTCATCTGTGCCGACAGTGATCAAAACAATCCGCATATTGGATTGTCAAACGTTCGTCTAAACGATTGTTGATGATGTGCACATAGATCCGGTTGCAGCGGAGTGTCTACTATCTGCATGGAAAGCAAATTGGTCATCGTTAATGTCAAGCAAATACATACTGAATCTGGAAAGAAGGTCAGACATAATTAGACAAGCCTTTGTCTTGGCGAGTATTGATGACATCGTAGTGAGTTATAAGAGTGAATATCCTGGAGGTTTCTGTTATCGTTGGGGCTTTGTTAGCTGCCGATCTGTTTGACTAAGTGACTGCATATCGGCAGTTAACTTGTTTTGACGGGCGTGATATCATCCCAATTGAACTTAGCTTGCTCGTTTTTTATTTCGCCCGCAGTTTAGGCTATTTATCCGACATGATCGCACGGAGAGGTCAGCGCTCCCAGAATAGTGCCCGCGACCTAAAAACAAGTTCGGGTCGCCGCCAGAAATGAACAGGATTTCGTTAGCGTAATCCTAACGATTGGGGACGGCATGGCCAACTGCCCCCATCCCGATTTCGATTCGATTGACCTGTGGGTTATCTCCGGAGCCTGGTACGAACTGAATCGTTATGGTTCCGGTATTGTCCGCGGTCACGGCAAACGATTGAACGGTCGCCCGGTGCTCGCCGCCTGCGGAAGCAAAAAATGTCATAGCTCGTAAGCATCTGATTGCCGTTGATGACCACGTTGAACTGACGCAAACCAGGGGCGGTCCAGATGGTCTCGGCGAAATGAAGATCCACGATATAAGCACCGCCAGCGGTGAAGCCGGGAATGCTATACGTGACGAGTGAAGGCGTGCGCCTATCCGGAAGTTACCCCTGCTGCAAAGAGTTACAGAAGAAAAGTGAGGGAGGCCTATCCTGTCTCGGTCAGCAAAGAATACTGGCCTAGACATAGGTTGCGAACGAAGTCGCGATAGATTTGTCTTGACCAAAACCTCCGCCAAGTCTGCGATAGCGTCCATCGCGCCCTCAGACGCCATTCCGAAGCCCTTAGAAATACAATTCCCTCTGACAGTACTGGCCTGACGTGGAGGTATATTGCTAATGCATCGCTTCTCCCGCAGAAGTTCCCTGGCCGGGCTTGTTCTTGCTCAGAATGAAGGCGCATACTACCATGCCCATCGCCATCCAACAGAGCAAGCGATAGATATCCTGATAGGCCATCGCAGCCGCCTGCTGATTGAGCTGTTGATAAATGGCAGCTCGTGCCATGTGGCCGGGTCCCGGACCTCCGCCAGTATCACCGAAGTAAGCAGTAAGCGCGTTGACCTGGTTGATGAAGGCGAGGTTGCCGGGCTGCATGGCCTCCTGCAGGCGTGCCTGATGGACGAGAGAACGATTGGTGACGATCGCTCCAGTGAGAGCGATGAAGATGCTGCCGCCTACGTTGCGAACAAAGTTGATGATCCCGGAGACCTGATTGCTCGCCTCTTTCGGAAGTCCAACATATGCCGCGGTGGTGATGGCAATGAAGGCGAAAGGAATCGCGAACATCTGAAGAATTCGCAACCACGCGGCAAAACCAAAGGTCATCGTGAGCGTGAAGTGCGTGGAAGTGTAATAGAACGCCCCGGCGAAGCAGGCGAAGCCAAACGCAGCCATATTTCTCGCCGGAAACCTGCCGGTAGCTATTCCTCCGAGGGGCATAACGACGAGCAGGGCAAGTCCCCCGCCCGCGAGTGCCTCCCCGGCGCGGGTTGCCGTGTAACCCATCAGCTGTTGCAGGAACTGCGGCTCAAGTACGGTTGCGGCATTCAGGACGCCGCCGACCAGAATCATGAGGAAACAACAGATAGCGAAATTCTTGTACTTGAAGAGCCGCAGATTCATGATGGGATTCTTAGCCCGCCACTGCCACCAGACCAGGCCGGTCATACCCGCAACGAACAGAAAGCAGAAGATGCGGATGAAGGTGGAGGCGAACCAGTCGTTCTCTTCGCCTTTGTCGAGCATAATCTGCATGCCTCCCATGGCGACTGTCAGCAACCCGAGGCCAATATAGTCGAGCCTTCTGAGGTTGGCGCGATCGGCTTTGATCCAGGGCGGATCCTGGACCAGACGGCTGACCAGAAAGAACGCCAATATGCCGACGGGAAGATTGATATAGAAGATCCATCGCCAAGAGTAGTTGTCGGTGATCCAGCCGCCGATTGTAGGTCCGAGGGATGGCGCAAGCACTGCCACAAGACCGTAGAGCGCGAAAGCCTGACCACGCTTCTTTTCTTCGAAAGAATCGGCCATGATGGCCTGCGCCATCGGCTGGAGGCCGCCACCCCCGACGCCCTGAAGCACACGCGAAATGAGCAAGATCGGGAGCGTTGGGGCGATGCCGCAAAGAAAGCTTGCCGCGGTGAAGATAGTGATGCACAGCAGAAAAAAATTCTTGCGGCCGATGACACTCGACGCCCAGGCGCCCACTGGCAGAATGATCGCGTTGGAGACAAGATAGCTGGTGAGAACCCAGGTTCCCTGATCGGTGCTGGCGCCGAGGTCTCCGGCAATATGTGGAAGGGCAACATTGGCAATAGAGGTATCTAGAACCTCCATGAAAGCAGCTAGGGCAACTGTGGCCGCGATCAGCCAGGGGTTGACACTGGGCTTCCATTGCCTGCTGCTCCCGACTTCATCTGCCATCCGCTTCCCTTTCCGGGGTAGTGAGCGTTGTCAGATTCATTACTCGAGCCCAACCAACTGCCGCCCCCATCTAACACTTTGCGAGCTGTTTCCGTTTAGCGCTCTTTCTGCGAAGTTAAGTGCCAGTGGGAAATTTCATATACATACTGTATCTGAAATCGTATTGTATGTATAGGAGGGGATTTGTGAAGGGGACCCATTGATGGCTGGCATAGGCACAGGCCGAATATTGGCGACCAAAGTCATATCCCCGATTCAAGGCTACGATCGCGGCACCGGCGGTCTTCATGAAGATGTTGGACACCTCGGCCGCGAGCGCACTTTGAGTGTCGGACAGGGTGCGAGGGAGAACGGAGAAGACGAACGAAAAAGCGCTCCGCCCACGACGATTGCTGTTATCGAGCAGTGGATCTGTTTTGTATTAGGCCTGGTATGCATGGCCTTCGGAATATGGGGGGTTTGTATGAAGCCCGAACAGGATGCTCTTTCGGCATACATTGCATGGCTGGGATCTCTATATGTGCGGACGTTGCGGGTACCGGCTTTTACCAAGACCATGCTGTTCCCAGGAATATCGGTCGGCTGCGCTCCTTCAGACAGCGCGTAAATCGGCTCTGGCGAAACGTTCTGGTTCGTCGCAGCCAACGTACAAAGAAAAAGTGGGAGTCACTGACTCCAGTCTTCGCCAGGTGGATACCCATACCCCGAATCCTGCATCCCTACCCTCACGCCCGCTTCAACGCCACTCATCCTTCATAACGTAGACGCGCACGTACGGATCCGTCCGGGGGGCGCTCAGTGACGAACGTCCCTACCGGGACCTTTGAGAGTGAACTTCACGAAAGCGATGCGTTTACCAGGGACTTATCCTTGGAGCAAAGGCTCAACAGAATTCAATGAGCCCTTTGGACCGTTCGCAGTAGTTGATGTCGCGAATTGTGAATCATAGGACGCAGCTGACTTTCTAATGATCTGACCATGAAAGGTTCCGAGTGTGCTGCTGTTATCCGATGATGTATAGAACATCGCACCTCAAAGCCTGTACACCTCACTTGCTAATTCGTAAAACTGCCTCACCACCGGAATATCGATGTGTTTAGCTGTGACCATAGCTATCTCGGAGGTTGGAATTTTGTCCAGGATGGGACAGGCTACTACGCGTGCGAACCGATGTTTTGTGGCCGACATTGGCACCACCGCAACCCCCATTCCCGCGTCAACCAGTGACACGATGGTCGACATCTCGCTCGCCGTTTGGGTCACTTCAGGAATCACACCTGCCCGGCTTAGAATCCCAATGACAAGATCATGGTAGCCAGGGGCGAAGACCCGCTCGTACATCACAAACTTTTCTCTCCGGAGATCACGAAGGCGAATCCCCTCTTTAGACGCCAGAGGGTGTTCCAAAGGAAAGATCACAACGAAGGGTTCACGATGAACCGGGGTAATATCGATCCTATCCGTAATGTCAATCGGCAGCCGCAGAAAACCGACATCCAACATCCCGTTCTTGATGAGGTCGGGCTGTTCGCTCGTGAGAATGTTCCGCAGCGAGAACTCGACCTGGGGATATCGTTTGCGAAAGCTGCGTATCAGCGTTGGAACTATTTCTTGCCCCGCCGTTGAAATGAATCCAAGTCGAATTAGCCCGAGTTTTCCAGCCGCGGTCCACTGGGTTTGGCGGCGGGCCACCTCTAATTCTTCCATTATTTTTGCGGCAGCAGCCTTGAAGACCAACCCAGTCTGAGTGATCTTGGTTCCCTGCCTGTCGCGATCCAACAATTTCACGCCTAGCTCGTCTTCCAGAGCCTTGATCTGAAGACTAAGTGCGGGCTGACTGAGGTGAAGAAGCTGCGAACTCTTTCCGAAATGAAGGGTTTCGGCGACTGAGAGAAACGATTTGATTTGTCGTATTTCCATAGCCTTCCTTATTGTCCTGACTAATCACACTGATAAAAACATACAACTATCCTAATCACGAGAACAAAGCTCTAATGGCTGTGTACAGGAAAGGAGAAGTTGAATGAGTGACCAGACACTGACACAGAAACGAACCTCATGGACAACCAGACGGGATGAAAAGCAACGTCGGCTAGAAAGCGTAAAGCCATGGATGAGAGGTCCGATTTTGGCGCAAAACAAGATGGTCGAAACTCTCGAAGCCGTGATTCAGAGCGGCGACCGGATTGTCATGGAAGGCGACAATCAAAAACAGGCGGATTTTCTTTCGCGTTCTCTCGCTGAGGTAGATCCAAAGAAGATTCACGATCTTCACCTCATCATTTCAAGCATCAGCCGCCCCGAACATCTGACACTCTTTGAGCTGGGCATCGCGAAAAAAGTAGATTTTTCATTTGCCGGACCACAGAGCCTGCGGGTCGCGCAACTTCTCGAAGATGGTGTTCTTGAAATCGGCGCCATTCATACGTACGTCGAACTGTATGCCCGTTTACTCGTAGACCTTATCCCGAACGTCGTGCTGGTTTGTGCAGAGCAGGCGGATCAGGAAGGCAATCTGTTCACCGGTCCTAACACTGAAGATACCCCGGTGATTGTTGAGGCTGCCGCCTTCCACGACGCGATTGTGATCGTGCAAGTCAACCAGATCGTCGACACATTGCCAAGGGTCGACATCCCCGGTTCCTGGGTCGATATCGTAGTAGAGGCCGACAAGCCATACGCGGTCGAGCCGCTCTTCACTCGCGATCCCCGCCACATCGGCGATCTGCAGATCCTGACCGGGATGATGGTCATCCGCGGCATCTATGAAAAGCATCTGGTCCAGTCGCTCAATCACGGAATTGGTTTCGACACGGCTGCCATTGAACTTCTTCTCCCAACCTATGGAGAATCCCTCGGGCTTCGCGGAAAAATCTGCAGACATTTCGCGCTGAATCCGCACCCCACACTGATTCCGGCTATCGAGAGCGGATGGGTTCAGAGCGTTCACTCGTTCGGAAGCGAGGTCGGAATGGATGAATACATCCGTGCTCGCCCCGACATCTTCTTCACCGGCCGTGATGGCAGCCTGCGCTCAAACCGTATCCTTTGCCAGCTTGCTGGTCAGTACGCCGTGGATGCCTTCATTGGAGCCACGCTTCAGATGGACGGGGATGCCAATTCCTCTACGGTGACAACCGGGCGGCTTGCAGGGTTCGGAGGCGCGCCGAATATGGGGCATGACCCGCATGGACGCCGCCATTCATCGCCCGCTTGGCTCGATCTCAAGACCAATGCAGATCCAACCCTCCCGGGACGCAAACTGGTGGTTCAGACGATTGAAACCTTTGCCAAAGGTGGTGAGCCGGCCTTTGTCGAAACTCTGGATGCAGTTGAAGTTGGCAAGAAAGCAGGCATGCCCATCGCACCCATCATGATCTATGGCCAGGACGTTAGCCATGTTGTGACGGAAGAAGGGATTGCTTATCTGTATAAAACCGAAGGCGTTGAAGAGCGTCGCCGGGCTTTGGCTGCGGTAGCAGGTATCAGTCCTGTCGGTCTTAAGGCGAAGGCCAATGACACAGCCGAGCTTCGTCGTCGCGGCATCGTCGCCTTCCCAGAGGACATCGGAGTCCAGCGTCTTCAAGCGAAGCGATCTCTGCTTGCGGCTCGGAGCATGGAAGACCTGGTCGCATGGTCAGGTGGCCTTTATCAGCCGCCGGCCAAGTTCAGGAGCTGGTAATGGCACAGCTAAGCCCCATCACGAAATCGTCTCAGCGCTTCGATGCTTTGGTCCGGTCTGAGTGGCTCTCAGAACTCGCCTGGCAGTCGTTGATTGCTGAAGCAGAACTCACACCTAAACCAGGCCTCGTTGATGGCCGAAGCTCAGGATCACATTCGGATCTGTCGCTCGACCTGATGAGGAGATCTGCCGACGCGATTGCCCCATTCTTCACCCGGATGGCTCTGGCATCCGCCGACGCTCAGATGGATACCAGCCTGCGTGCCGTGGTTGCCAGTATTGGTAGAGAAGCCGAAGCGGCGATGCTTCGCGCGACCTCAGGCAGCAATGCGCACAAAGGTGCAATCTGGGTTCTGGGACTGCTGGTTTGTGCTGCAAGTCTGAGTGAGGGTTCCGATCCGGAATTTGTAGCCGAGGCTGCAGGATACCTCGCTCGTTTGCCCGATCGTGCAAGACCGCTGGCAGTATCTCACGGCGATGTCGTCCTTGAACGATATGGGGCTACCGGCGCTCGTGGCGAAGCCTACGGAAATTTTCGGCACGTCGTCAAGATTGGGCTTCCTGCGCTGAAAGCAGCTCGCAAAAGCGGCCGAGCAGAGCGGGACAGTCGGCTCGCGGCTCTGCTTGCGATCATGTCGCATCTCGATGACACCTGTGTTCTCTATCGAGGGGGGCCTGAGGCACAGAAGATCGTGCACGAGGGTGCAGCGCGTGTCATTAAGGTTGGCGGCCCGGGAAGCACAGACGGAAATGCAGCATTGATCGCACTCGGACAAGAGCTGGTCAGTCTACGCATCTCTCCCGGAGGCAGCGCCGATCTTCTCGCGACCACACTCTTTCTGGACGCTCTCGAATGCGACCTCGAACGAGTGGAAAACGACAACAGTCTAGTGGAGGAAAACAATGGAGAAAATTGAATTCAACTATCCCGAGGCGAAACGCCTCGTCACCAAGCGAGCGCACGTTGGCGTCGTGGGCTCGGGTGACATGGAGGTTCTTCTCGAACCGAATCGTGAGGAGGGAGCCCGTGTCTTCATCACGACCAGCGTCAACGGCTTCGGCGATGCGTGGAAGGCGGTCTTCGACCGTTTCTTCTCGAAGTTCGATGGGGCGGTCCGTATTTACATTAACGATGCCGGCGCAACACCTGGCAGTGTGTTGCTTCGTCTCGAACAGGCAGTGGAGGTGATTGAGCAATGAACGCGCCCACTCTCATTCCCGATTTCGTCAACCGTAAGAGCTTTATCGAGCTGGACGCTCGTGCCCGTGCTCAGAGCCTCTTCGATGAAGGTACTTCGAAGGAGCTGGTCGGTCCCTTCGATCGCATCGAGTCTCCATGGCTTGCGAAGCAAGGCATCGCTCCACAATCTGATGATGGCTGCATCGTGATCAAGGGAAAAATCGGCGGATCGCCAGTAGTCGCCATTGCGTTCGAAGGAGCTTTCCAGGGTGGCAGCGTAGGCGAGGTATCCGGCGCCAAGATGACGGCTGCCCTGGATCTCGCCACGAAGGATTCCGAGGCAGGAAAACCTACAGCTGCAGTTCTTCTGCTCGAAACAGGCGGTGTGCGCCTTCAGGAAGCGAATCTTGGTTTGGCAGCGGTTGCCGAGATTATCTCTTCGGCCCTCGCACTTCGTCAGCACGCCCCGGTGATCACAATCGTTGCAGGCACTGTCGGCTGTTTCGGAGGCATGTCTCTTGTAGCCGGCGTATCAAGCTACACAATCATGACGCGCGAAGCGCGGCTTGGATTGAACGGCCCGGAAGTGATTGAGCAGGAGTCCGGGATCAATGAGTTTGACGCTTCCGATCGAGCGCTCATCTGGGCAATTCATGGTGGAGAACAACGCGTCGGCATGGGACTTGCTGATTCGCTCGTCGAAGATGATGCCGACAAGGTAGCGGCGGCAGTGCGCGCTTGTGTCCACAAGGGCGTACCGGAAAAACATCGCACTGAGCAGGTAGAACTTTATCGCGCTCGTATAGCGGCGATTGATACGTCAAGCCAGATTGATCCGGCAACATTGCGGCAACAGTGGGCTAGCCCCAAAGGAGGTGTGCGATGAAAGAACAAGTTGGATTACGCGGTAATGCGTGGTTTAAAGCCCTGACCGGAAGCGACACTCCGAATAGTGGTGATCCGCACTCCGTGCTGGCCACAACCGCGGCTTTTGGAAATGAGTCAGCCCTTTTCCTCTGCGTTGTACCTGACGAAGACAGCCGTTTCCCTTGTGTCCGCGACGGACAGGTTGGACTCGAAGAAGCATTCGCTCTCGCAGCCCACATTCGAGCTGTCATCGCCGAAGACCACGATAAACCTCGTGAGGCAAAGCGTCCGATCATCGCAATCGTTGATGTCAAGAGCCAGGCTTACGGGCGCCGTGAGGAGACGGCCGGCATCTTCTTCGCAGCGGCTACGTCGGCAGATGCATACGCATCGGCAAGAATGGCGGGACATCCCGTTATTTCGTTGGTAGCCGGTCAAGCATTTAGCGGCGGATTTCTCACTCATGGCTACCAGGCCAATCGCATTCTGGCATTCGATGATGCTGGGATTGTGATCCATGCAATGCATAAAGAGGCAGCAGCCAGGATTACGAGAAGGTCCGTTGCGGAACTCGAAAAACTGGGACACGAGATCGCTCCCATGTCGTATGACGTCCGGGACTATGCCAAACTCGGTCTCCTGTTCAAGCTGTTGCACGCCGACGACCCACAACACCCGACCTCGAATGAGGTTGCCGAAGTGAGGAACTCAATTACTGAAGCGATTGCCGACGCACGTAAAGGCAAGCTCGATCTGAGTAACAGGTGGGAGTCAGACGCCGCAAAAACAACGCGGAAAGGCACCCTTGCAGTCCGAGCTGCTCTTGAAGCGCAGTGGTTCAACGAGTGAGAGGCCCGCAATGACTCTGATTCTTCTAAATGCGTTGCTCCCGATCTTCGTCGGCCTGCTTCTGGGATATATAGCAGGCCGGCGCGGACTCATGGACAACCTGAATGTTCGAAATCTAATCGTGCTCGTGATGGACATCGCCATTCCATGTGCGCTGTTTTATACGATCAGCAGGACATCCTGGCCTGTGCTCGTAGAACAATCGGAACCAGCAGTGATGATGGCTGTGGTATTTGTGGCCTTGTATGCTGCCAGCTATATCTGGGCGAGAAAAAGTCTCAAAATGTCCATCTCCGATGCTTCTGTCCTCGCATTGACCGTGGGCTTTCCAAATTCTGCGGCCGTAGCTTTGCCGTTGCTGACCACCGCGTATGGCCCCAGTTCAACCGTCATAGCTGCCCTCTCAATCGCAGTCGGAGCTATCACGATCTCCCCTTTAACCGTTGCGTTGCTTGAGTCCGACAAACTCTCCGATGGAAAAGGCGTCTCTATTCAAGCCATTGCGATCAAGTTTCTTCGGGCATTCACTCGTCCTGTGGTGTGGGCCCCTACGTTGGCTTTGGTGAGTGTTTACTTCGGTTTACATTTACCTTCCTATGTTGATAGGTCATTAACGATTCTTGGGAGCGCAGCATCAGGATCGGCTTTGATTCTTACCGGGGTCGTGGTCTCCTCTCAGACATTTCGCTTTGACAGGAAAGTCGCCTGGACAACCGCCGCCATCGTTCTGATTCAGCCCTTGTTTGCTCTCTGCATAACTGAGCTCTTTCATATGAGTCACGATGACATCCGTGACATCACGCTTATCAGCGCGATACCCGGTGGTTTCTTCGGTATTGTTTTCGGAAAGAGCTTCAATGCAACTCCTGAAATCGTCAGCTCAGCGCTGATTGCTTCTTATGGTGTGGGAGCATTTTCTATGGCTGGCTGGATGCTCGTATTCACGAAGTTTGTTTGAAGGAATCCAATGGTCCGCACGCTGCATGTCCACGATCTCATTCTCCTGAGAACAGAGTCGGCGGTCATCTCCGCTGAAGGGAAACCATCGTGTCCACACCTCAATCCCAACCAGCGCCCTTGGGTGGTTGTGCGGAGAGGCCACATCGCAGATGGATTGATCCCCGTGGGAGTGCGTGGGTCGCAGAGGCACGAACGCTGGGCCGGGTTCACAAGGTTAAGTGAAGTGTTAGAGACTCGGCGTCCAGATCAGTTGCGACTACAGCTCGCAGAGGAGTCGCGTCGCGCACTACAGGCGTTCCGAACCTTGTCGTATCTCGAAAGCCACCTCGTAGGATTGGATATGAGCTGGGGGCCGGGCGGAAGTGTGGGTTATGAACTGGCCTCGGGAATACCGGCCGTCCGCGATGGCAGTGATTTAGACTTCATACTTTTCGCGCCTGAAAAACTCGACAGGACAGAAGCACAGGATTTGTGGCGCATGATCAGCAGTGCTCCGGGGAAAGTCGATGCATTAGTAGAGACACCGTATTGTGCCTTTTCTTTACAGGAGTTCGCGACAGCATCGCCTCGTAAAATTCTGCTCCGCACAAGTGACGGCCGCATTCTCGGCTCCAATCCTTGGAATCTGTCGAATGGCGAGGATTGCTAACGTGAATACTGCATTTTTGTTCCCTGGACAAGGAGCACAGAAACCTGGAATGCTTCATGAACTCGTTGATGATCCTGCTGTCCAACTGACACTCGACGAGATCAGCGACGTTTTGAAATCCGATGTTCGTCTATTGGACTCGCCTGAATCATTGAATTCCACGGTATCGGTTCAACTGGCTCTTCTAGCTTCCGGAGTCGCCACGGCCAGAGCTTTGCAGAGACAAGGCGTCACCTGTTGTGCCGTTGCAGGTTTATCTGTAGGCGCTTTTGCAGCAGCCGTCATTGCCGAGGCGATCACATTAAAGGATGCAACAATTCTGGTCCGTTCCCGCGCTGAGAAAATGGAACAGCTCTATCCAGTCGGATACGGATTGGCTGCCATCGTCGGCCTGAACGAGCGACAAGTGACGACTATCGTCGATTCAATACACACGGCCGCGACTCCGGTATTCGTAGGAAATATCAACGCACCGAGGCAGATCGTAATTGCGGGCTCAATAGAAGGGATGCAAAAGGTTTTAGAAGAGGCGAGCCGGCGCGGTGCCAGAAAAGCTGAGCTCCTGCACGTTTCCGTGCCGTCCCATTGTCCTCTACTTTCACCCGTCGCTGACGCACTTCGGCTCCAGCTGAACTCTATGGAGCTAAAGGCGCCAAAATTTCCCTATATCGCGAATGTGAATGCACGAGCGGTGCGCTCCGCGTCGGCAGTAGCAACGGATCTGGCAGACAACATCGCCCATGGAGTTCGCTGGCATGATGCGACGATCGTCGCGGAGGAATTGGGTTGTAACCTCTTCCTTGAAATGCCGCCGGGCCACGCCTTGACGGACCTCGCGAAAGAAAACGTCCCCGGCGTTACCGCTTCTGTCGTCACAACAGATCTTTTCAAACACGTTTTGCGACTCGCCGCCGCTTGAGGTCCGATTTGTAGGGCATGGCCAATACGCGCCTGGACTATAGTACCGGAATGTCGGTTTCTGTTTACGGACTCCCGGCAATTGAAAATCTCAAGTGGCGATAACAGGGCTTAGCGCTCATTGACGAGGATCCGGTGGATTGTCGCCCCCTCGTCAGTAACGAAGTGGTAATTGACGGGTTGCCGGCCACTCGCCAGGAACTCGAAAACCCAAACGGCTACCAACGCTCAATGAGCGCATCGGCGATTTGGCATAAACCGAGAATGGATCATTGCGGTAGTCCTGACTACATCGAGGATCCGCCCAATCCAGGCGGACCCGCTGCCTCAGTCTTCGTGCAGCAGGATCAGAGGATTGACGGAAAGAGCGCGCTGCGCCGGAATCCAAGTGGCCAGCAGGCCCAGCGCAGCCATTGCCAGAACAACGCCGACCAGCACCACTGGATCGCGCGGTGTGGCCTGATAGACGATAGAAGCGAGAACCCTGCTGGCCAGGATTCCCAGCACCAATCCCACAGCCGAGCCAATCGCCAACAGTTTGAACGCACGTCCCAGCGCGGCCTGCAACACTTCCTTGCGTTGCGCGCCGAGAGCCACGCGAATTCCCAACTCCTTGAGCCGCTTGCTCACCGAGTAGGCAGCCATTCCGAAGATGCCCGTGATCGAAAGCATCGCGCCCATCATGCCCAGCACACCCAGCGATACCGTCGCCATGCGCGAGGGAAACAAAGTTCCCGCCAGTTCTGTCCTCCACGGTCGAATCGCCAGAACCATCCCAGGGTCGATGTCGCGGAGCACACTTCTCATGGCCACGGCAAGTTGCTGCGGGTCGCGGCTCGACCGCACCACCAGCCATATCCAACTAGCCGGCGATTGCAGGAGGGGGAAGAACATCGCGGGCTGCTGGTCTTCGGTGAGGTTCGCGTATTTTCCATCCTCGACCAGACCCACCACCCGCACGCGCGTGCCATCCCGCAGCTTGAAATACCGGCCGACAGCGTCCGGTATGGAGCCCAGTATCTTGCTTGCGAACTCCCGGTTCACGACTGCTACGCGCGGGGCGTTTGTGTCGTCATGCCATGAAAAGGCTCTGCCTGCCAATAAAGACGTCCCGGATGCGCGGAAGTAGTCTGGTGATATGTTGTACATACTAGGATCGGCCGCGGCATTCGATGGGCTCAGATCCCCGCTTGCGTCGGTATAGACAAGCGATTGCCAACTACCGGGAATTTCTAGCGGCGGATAATTCACCGATCCTACGGAATCTACGCCAGGAATCGCTTGTATGGCATCGATCATGCGCCGTTGCATTGCGGGTATTCTTTCGCCGCTGTAGCCTGCTGCCTTCAGATCGGTATCTACCAACATCGCGTTCCGCGGCTCAAAACCGAAGTTGCTGTGCATGGAGCGCATGAGTCCACGCACAGCAACCATCGATGAAGTGACCAGCACGACACAGATCGCAATTTGGACGACAAGCAATACGTCTCGCACGGTAATTCGGCGCCCGAACGCGCCTGTCGATCCCGCTTTGACGATCTCGTACGGATTGGCCCGGAGAATCTGGCGCACGGGAACAATGCCGAAAAGAACTCCGCTGACCAATGCCAAGACCAAAGCTAGCAAATAAACGTTAGCGTCCAGACTTACCGGCACATGGACGGGGAATTGCGGAACTGGCCGCCACACGCTCAACCGGCGCAAAAGCAGAATGCTCGCTGTGAGTCCCGCTACGCCTCCAGCGAGCGAAAGCAGCACGGATTCTGTGAACAGCTGGCGCAAAATGCGATTGCGGCTCGAACCAAGAGCCAGGCGCAAGGCCACTTCGCGAGAACGGTCGGCGGCCCGCGCCGCAAACAGGCTGCCCAGGTTGGCGCAGGCCGCCAACAGTATCAAACCCGAAAGAAGCATCAATCCGGCGAGAAAAGCCCGCGTTGGCCGGCCCAAAGAGTCGCCATGAAGACCAGGCCGCGCCAGCGTATAAGGCTCATTCCCTTCTTCTTTGGGATAGCTTTTTTTTAGATACGAATCCACGGAGTTCAGATCGGCAGTGGCCTGCGCCGGAGTGACTCCCGGCTTCAGATGTCCCACCATCTCAAACATCCAATGGTCCCCGCGCGCGTTCAAGATATTCTCGCCGGATAACTGCTCATGGTTCACGATGGGCACGAAGATATCCGAAGCGAAAAACAAGACGGTTCCCTGGAACCCCGGAGGCGCCACGCCAAGAATGGTGATGGGATGCTTGTTTAGCCGAACAACGCGGCCCACCACGCCGCGATCATCTTGAAAATGGCTGTGCCAATATGCGTAGGAGAGCACGACATAGGGCGCGCTGTTTGGGCCATGCTCATCGGAAGTGTGGAAGAAACGGCCAAGGTACGGTTGAACGCGCAATACGTCGAAGTAGTTTCCGCTGGTTTCGTATTGCCAGACATTGGATGGATCTTTGCCCGTGTCCAGCCCTGACTGAGAGATAGCAAAAACAGCCAGATCGTCGAAGCTGCGATTGTGCTGGCGAAGATCGAAATAATCGGGATAGGAGTGGGACCCGACATCGCTCCCATGTTGGACTATGAAAAGACTCTCTGCCTGAGGCACATTCAGCGGACGCAGGATGAGCGCATTCAATACGCCAAAGACGACTGCGTTGGCGCCGATGGCCAGCGTCAGTGTCAAAACGGCAGTAATGGTGAAGCCGGGAGACTTGCGCAGTTGGCGTAGTGCAAATCGCACATCGGCCCAGATCGATTCCAGCGCCGGCCACTGCCACACCTCGCGGCTGCGTTCCTCAAGCAGCATCCGGTTGCCGAAACCTCGCCGCGCTGCCCGCGTCGCTTCTTCGGCACTCATCCCATCGCGCATCAACTGCTCAGTATGCTCTTCAATGTGCAGGCGAATCTCTTCGGAGAGATCTTCGTAGAACTTACGGCGGCGGAAAATCTGCGGAATCCAGTCCATTGGAGATTCCTTTCAGCTGGCCCCCTTAACTTGTTGTGGCTCTCCCTGGGTTCAGGACCAGTGAGATGCCCTCAAACATGCGCTCAAAGCTGGAAATCTGTTGCTCCAGGCGGCGCAGGCCCGCAGCAGTTATCTGATAGGTTCTCACTCGCCGATTGGTCGAGGAGAGTTCCCACTCCGCCTTCACCAGCTTCGCCTTCAGCAACCGTTGCAGCGCGGGATAGAGCGAACCCTCTTCTACTTGCAGCAGGCTGTTGGACCGCTGCTGGATGTGCTGCACCAGCGTATATCCGTGGGCCGGCTCACGGCGAAGCGACTCGAGGATCATCATCTCGAGCGCGCCGGGAAACAAATCGCGTGAATTGGTTTCTGTCATAGCCTTGTTTACTACAGGCATAGACTGAACTAGTCTAGAGAGATTGTCAAGGCAAACTTCACCATTGTCCGTGAACGACTGATGGGATCAATTTCCCGATCTGCCAATAGAGCGCTGTGAGTCTGAGGCATAACGGCGTGACCTGTCCAAAGAAAGCGATATGCCTCAGCCGGCGGTTGCCACTGAGCAGGCCGAGAGTCCTTGAAGCAGATTCGCTCAGTAGACTAGCCCAAACTACAAAACAACTGCGACAGATCGATGCTCGTCCAAATTTAGTGTTTCAGTCACCACGGTTCGCGCATGAGCGGTCTGTTTCTTTTGCTTGCGGTTTCGGACAGGCAGGACCTTCGCAGTGCAGTTCTCTGCAAAGAAGCTGCGAAGACAAGCCACGACTTCCTTCGGCTGGTCGAGAGGAATGAAGTGTCCTGCTTCAAGCGTGACCACTTTTGAATGCGGAATGAGCGAAGCCGCTCGCTCTGCAAACGTGGCTGGCAAAACATCGCGCGACCCGTGGAAGATCAGCGTGGGCACAGGTAACGTTGCGAGTTTTGCCGGGATTTCACCCAACATATCTTCAGGTTTGCCCCAACGTACAAGTCGCATGAGTTGCCAGGCGCCGGTTATGCCGGAGAATGGCTGGTAAAACGCACGAAGTAGTGTGTCGTTCGATGCACCGGCAATGGCCCGACGCATCGCTATCTGCCAGAAGAGAAAATGAAACACCGGGGCCAGCACTTCTCCCACAAGTGGTTTGCGGAGAGGATTCAGAAGAAAAAATGGTTTTAGCTCGGGAAAGATCGCCGGGGATAAGAGCGCAAGACATCCCACATGTTTTGAAAAACTCCCCGCATACTGAACGGCCACGGCAGAGCCAGCGTCGTGCCCAACTACATGCCACTTCTTCACGCCATGCTGTATTCGAAGCAGTTCAATCCGCTTCGCCAGGCGGTCAAGATACCCGGAGCTATAGGGAACGAATGGTGTCTCTCCCATGCCGGGCAGGTCAACCGCAAAACATCGGTGGCTACTGGAGAGTTTTTCAATGATGCCGCTCCATAACATGCGGTTGGTAGGCATGCCGTGAATGAAGAGAATGGCGTCGCCCTTACCTTGATGTGTGCAATGCACGACGTTGCTCCCTTCTTTCGTAGACAGCCTGGCGCGAGTCTCTGGGCCTGGGCCCAAACACGCGGCTGATTTGAAACAGGCTCCATGCGGCTGCTCTGAGCGTGACCAGAGCAGAACAAAAGATCACAGTTCCTAATAGGCGCTTCGGGCGCATGCGGGAATACAGAAGATTCATGAGCCACGCAGGTACTGTGTATGCCCGCGCTACGCTGAAGAAACCTAGTCGGGTGCGGAGCGGAGATTGATAAAATAACTTCTCGATCAGGCTATTGAAATAGTGCCCCATTCCGCTGACACGCAGGTTGTATGCAGTTCTGGCAAGGACCGGAATGCTTTCTCGCTGCCGATACCTGCAGATGAGCGCGCTTGCCTCCTCAGCATGTCGAAGGGCAGCCGTAACTCCGTTGCCGGTGATCGGGTCAGATTGGGAAGCGGCTTCTCCGATGATGATCCAGTTTGGCCCGCAGACTTTCTTGTAAGTACGACAGAGAAACGATGTGCTCGCAACCCGCTCGGGCGGAGCAGCTTCGGCCAGAGAGTTCAGGCGCGCGAACTTCTGCATCTGCTTCAAGAGCAGATCAGGATTCTTCAGACCATGCGCACGTTGCGCCTTCACTGTCGATCCCGGTGCTATATATCCAATGCTGCTGACGCCGGGGCTGATAGGAATCTCCCAGATCCACTCCATATAATCGCTGGCTGAGTTGAGCATGTAGAGAGTGGTGCCTTCGGCCCAATCTTCGGTGGGAAAGTACGCCCAAAGTGCAGCCTTGCGTGGCCCATAAGCAGTAAAGAGCAGGCTGAATTCTTTTCCGAGCACACTGGCCGCTGCACCGGAGGCGTCAATGATCCATGAAGCCCGAATGCAATGTCCTTCCGATGTCTCGACGGACAAGATCCGCCGATCCCGAGTCTTGAATCCAATGGCCCGTTCGCGAAGGATAACAACTCCGCTGTCATATGCCGACTGCTGTAGCTGGTTGTGCACCTGTAGGCGATCCAGATGCATTGTGTGTATTTCCACATTCCATGGACGTTCAGCCAGCCACGCACCGGGAAGATATTCCCGCTGTGATCCGTCGGGTGCCGTAACGGTGATATGCCGCTTGAAGGTGGCCGCGCCCGATGACACCAACTCTTCCATGGTCAGGCCGAGTCGCGCAAACAACTCCGGGGCAGACCAATCGAGAGACTCACCAACGATATGGTGAAAGGACTCGCGCGGTTCGAGGCATATGACTCGCAGGCCGCCACGAGCGAGGTCGATCGCCGCTGCCTGTCCGGCAAGACCGCCGCCGATGACAACAGCATCGGCATCGAGTTCCGCTTTGTCGTCCCGCGTCTTTCCTTCCATAAGGCACTTGAATTACCCGGCGCCCGTGGAAGGCGCAGATTACTCCATGCGCAACCCTACATTGACATGAGAGAAAGGAACATCCACCAAAAGGTTGAGATAACAGAACTTTCGAGAGGCGTGGCTGGGTGAAGTCGCGGGATAGCTGGGTCTAGACTTTGATTTCAACTGTATGGGATGAGAGTTGGAGGTCTTCGGGAAGATAGCGTGTTGTCCGGCTCATCACCCACTCGATACAGCCGCATACCGCAAGCGTTAAGAGAGACACCCAAAGCACCGACCGAGACATCGGTACGAGGAGCAGGGTGCTGAAAAACTCCAGAGCTATCAGGAAGAGGAGGAGGAACACAATGGAGTGCCTCTTCATGTGAGAGCAGATCAATGCACCGACCGGTGCTCCAACGACAACCACAGGCACGGCCGCCATCCAATAACCCATCACGGTCGGCGTAAAGTCTCTCAGTACGAAAACATGGAAGAGAAAGCCTGGAACGGTCACCATCGTCATCAGAATAACTGTGGTGGGTGTCACGATCTTTTCGTTGATGCGAAACAGCAGCACCATGACCATGAAGACAATGGAGTTTATACCAGTTCCGACCAGGGCACTTACTACTCCTCCAAGAAACCCAGCTGCGATGAGAATGCTCTTCTCGCTTGTCCTGAAGATCGGGATTCGCTCATTGCGCAACACGGTCGTCTCACGATTGAGAAGCAGCAAAGCGACACCCATGCTGCTCACTAGCACTGTGAACGATGTGCGCACGAAGACTGGAGGAATAAGCGGTGCGACGAAGTACGCACCGAAGACTACTCCAATCACTCCGGGAACTCCGGCGTAGAAGAGAGCGCGCCGCTCGATCGGGATGCGGAGATAAAGGATGCTGAGAGAGGCGGCTCCCATGCCTATGCTTTGGATTGCAAGAGAAAAGTTGCGGGCATCACGTGGTGCGATATGTAGCAGCTTTGTGAAGATCGGGAATGCGATTGCTCCTCCGCCTTCGCTGGTGCCGCCACCCACTAGAGAGCCAAAGACCATAGTGAGCGCGACTTGCCAATCCGAAAACAAGTGGTGAATCGCATATCTGCCTCCGAAGGCCAACCAAATCGCCCAGACAAGTATCGCGACCATCAGATTGAAGCGGAGTGCGTTTCTCTTTGGTGTTTTTTGGGCCAAAACTGCTCCGAACTTCGCGGAGGGTTTGTGTATGGGATTCGACATGTGCAGCTGAATCTCCGTGCTTTCCCGAATGAAAGATCGGAAAAAGGGTAAGCTTTTCATCCTCTCGTGCGAGCATACATCGCACATCCATCCAGAGTTGTAACATTTAATCCACCGCAAGAATGAGTCGCGCGTTTTTGAACGGAACGCTCAGCAAGACTGATCCTAGGAAGACTTGGTTGGTGGCACAATCGGCAAACCCGTTGCGTGCCATGCATGAAATCCACCAGCCATGTCCGTCGCGCGCCAGAGTCCGAGACCCTGCAGAGCTGCGGCCGCGAGGCTTGAGGTGTAGCCTTCGGAACAGAACAGGATCACCTGCAGGTCATGATCGGTCGCGACCGGCAGCCGCGCGCTGGAGGCAGGGTCAAACCGCCACTCGAGCACGTTGCGTTCGATAACCACCGCCCCCGCGATACTACCCTCGCTCGCGCGTTGGCTTTCGGGACGAATATCGACGAGTATCGCCTCTGTTTTGGCCACCGCGTCATATGCTTCATCCGGAGATAGCCGACGCAGTCGGGCTCTTGCAGCTGAAAGCATCTGGTCAATGCTTAAGGTACCGGTCCGGTCTGCTGGTTTTTCCCTCTGCACTCGCCACTTTTGATCGAACGTCTCAGTCCGTTCAGACGCGCGTTCACGTGGAACCAGTCGACTCCCATCCAACTCGTACTCGTTCATCTCGCTAAGTGGAGGAGAATATGCGTGAATGCTGATGGCTGGTGCGAGGGAGACATTACGGACGTCGTGTGTGTAATCGGGACCGAATGCGTGCGGCTTGCCCGGATATCTCACGCAGGCCGGTTCACCAGGACTCTGCTCCTCAAGAATCCCGGTCGCTACGACGAAGGCTCCCGAGGACGCACCGTGATCGTGGAAGCCGGTGGATTGTCCTGGTAGCCAGCTGATCACCCATATGTCATGGTCCGGCCCCTGATAAAGCCGCTCATACCAGCGCCGTTCAGCGTACAGCCGCACTTTATCCATCCATCCATCGGACGACGCGAACAACGAGACGATGTTGGCCAGTTCCTCAGGCGTTATCGAGATCGCGCCGGATAGGCTGTTCGCTGCTATCAATGTGCTGCTGGCCTCGCGTACGAGTCGTTTAACTGTTGCGAATTGCATAGGGTCTCTCCACAACTGAACCGTCGCAAACAAGGCACGGCACAGAAGCCGGCTTGTCGACGGATACTATAGGCAAATGATGACGTGTTTCGGATGAGCTTTGGAGAAGGACGTTTCAGGATGCCTGAGAATGTCGCGGCTCACCCTACGAAGGGCTGGTCGCAACGACAACAATGAAGATGGGAAAACGTCACATTTTGACGCTAGCATGGCCTGAAGAATCGGGTCAATGTTTCAAACGCGGCCAGGGCGGCACGGCCTGTAATCATCTTCCAGCGAATTACGGCCGACGTGCTGCCAAAGGATCTATGAACGCGCTTTCCAGGCCTGAACCGTTCTCAGGATTACTCCTACACACGCCGTGACATTGATGACGAATGTGCCAAAGGGAAACCGCGTGCCGAGCCGACTGGCAATGGTTGATCCCACCCGGAAACGGGCAAGTGAGCCGAGCGAACCTCCAAGCGCAATCAAAGATGTATTTTTGCAAAGGAATCACTCTTTCATTCCGGTGCTTTCTACTTTGAGATTGGGCACCTGCTCGGAGTCCCAACGGACAAGCCGATCTAGATCAGTTTCCATCTGTTTCGGATCGGCATTCTTGCCAGTAGAACCATTGGTACGGTGCAACTGCACGCGATATGCATCTGCTTAGGAGCTCACCAGCGCTTCCATTTTTGCGAACGATTTGTTCACTCCACTGTGATAAAGCCATGCCGTAGAGATGAAGCTCCTCTTTGAGATGAGGACCGACGCTTTGTCGCAGACCTGCGCGAATCCTCGAACGGAGTACAGTTTCGCCCAGGAAATTCCAATAACTGATGCCGACTGCGTTCGGCAGTGTCGCGAGTTCGAACCTTGGCAGATCCCGCAGAAAGAACTCGAAATCCTCCCCCGAGGAGCGTCACTCCGACCCACCTCCTTTGCAATCTTCTGCAGAGACTAGATTGCATGTTGGTCTACCTCGCGCAGACGGTCAATCGGCGGTTGGACGGATCGCGTGATAACGTCGTGAATCCACTCGAAGAGTCGTAATGGAGAAATCCTGCTCTCAGAGGTAGCACACGACCATGTAACTACTTCTTGCGCGACTGCATTGAGAACCGCATCGGGTGTTTCTCCAATCGTGCGAAAAGCGTAGTCGAGCACGGTGCGTTGTTCTCCCACCTCTCCAGTCACGACTCGTAAAAGAGCTTCCAGTTCTGACGAATCTACCCTCGTCCTCAGGTCGTCCCGTTCTTCCCGATGGAGGCTGCTCTCCATGGCAGAGGTAACAGCTTCTCGCAAAGAGCCGCTTTTTCTGGCCACGGACGCGTTCCTGAGCGCCCGTGCTTCCTCAAAGCGTGGAAATACGTGGGAGACCGAGATCGCTCTTGATATGTTCTTCGATGTGAGAAATCGTCCGATGCAGATCTCCTTCCGCAAGCAGGTCAGCTTTGCTTAGCAGGACCAGGGCCGGAATACCAGCTTTATAGAGCAGTCGCAGCGTGCCAATATCCTCTTCACTTAAGATCGCTCCTGCATCGAATCAGCAAGAGCGCAAGATCACAGGAAGATGGCGAGCGTCTCTGCCGCACCACGTTTTGTTAAAGATCCGAGGCCAGGGGTGTCCACAAACATGATGCCTTCTCGGAGACGCGGCGAAGGCACTTCAACAATGGCGCGCACGACCTTCCTGCGGTTGCCAGGATTGCTCTGCTCTGTAACAAGTTTGGCCAACTCGTCCACGGAAACGATTGCGCTCTGACCATCTCCAAAAGCGACAGCGGCTCCCAATTCCGGCCCGTAACGCAATTTCGTGGGCACAGCTGTAATTTGGATTGATCCCGACGGGCAGAACATCCGTGTTGAGAAGGGCGTTAAGAAGAGAGGACTTGCCGCTGCTCACACGCCCGAACAATTCGCTCACGGCGTCCTCCGGCACAGGACCGGAGCCGCGCATGTAACTCGGCTTCAGTTCATCATCTGCAAAGCTATCCACCAAATGGCACCATCGACTTTCCTCTCGAACCCAACTGAGACTGAGCCTACTTCGAGAACGGCTCTTTAAGAGTGCGGCGCAACCAGCTCTGTTACCATCCTCGAAACTTCAAATCGCAAGGAGCTTCATGTCTCTAACTCTCAACCGACGCAGCTTTCTCATCGCCAGCGGGCTTACGGCCGTGGCATCGACCAAAGCCTTTGGCGCTAACGAAAGGCTACGTGTGGGAGTCATAGGCGCGGGCGGCCGCATGAAGGGCGTGCTGGACTCGGCCGACCAGAGTGGCGTGCCATTTGAGATCGTCTCCGTCTGCGATGTCTATGCTCCCCGCCGCGCCGAGATCAAGGCACGCGGCAATGCCGCCACTGCCACTGAGCATGTCGACTACCAGGAGGTGCTCGACGACAAGACCATCGACGCAGTCTTTATCGCCACGCCAGATCACTGGCATGTCCGCATCGCCACCGCAGCGCTGGCAGCAGGAAAGGACGTCTATCTCGAAAAGCCCGTTACGCACACGCTCGAAGAGGGCGCCGTGCTGACCCGCGCGGTACGCACGAGCAACCAGATTCTGCAGTGCGGCATGCAGCAGCGCAGCTGGACGCACTTCCGCAACGCCGTTGACCTTATACAAGGTGGTGCGCTGGGCAAGGTACCGCAGGTGCGCACCTATTGGTGGCAGAACTATGGCTTCAGCTGGGTGCCAAAGCCGGTCGATCAGTCGCAGCTGGACTGGAAGAAGTGGCTGGGCGGCGCGCCCGAGCAACCTTTTACGCTTGAGAAGTTCTTCCGCTGGCGTTGGTTCTGGAACTTCGGCGGTGGCGCCATGACCGACCTGTTTACCCACTGGATCGATGTCGTGCACTGGGCCATGAAATCCGACGAGCCTTCGACCGCCTTCATGCTCGGTGACAAGCTCATCTACCAGGAGTGGGAGTGCCCCGACACAATCCAGGCTGCCTTCCGCTACCCGAACTTCGATGTCGTCTACGAGGGCATGATGGCGTCGTCTATCGACGACGGCGGCCTTGAATTCCGCGGTACCGAGGCAACACTGAAGATCAACCGCAGCAGCATGACCATCTGGCACGAAGGCGTGAAGGGCGACCGCAACCCGGTGCTGAAAGAAGAAAGCTTTGAGGACGGCACAATCGCTCACACACGCAACTTCTTTGACTGCATCAAGAGCCGCAAAGACCCCAACGCCCCTGTCGAGGCGGGTGTGGCCGCAGCACGCGCAGGACATATTGGTAATTATGCCTTTCACCACGGCGGTAAGACGGCTTGGCCGCTGAAGGTTTAGAAGAAAATAAAAAGGCTCGCGCATCAATTGACGGTAGAGCCCTTTTATTTGCCTGAGGTCTACTTCTTGTAAGTAGGATCAAACGTCAACTCACGCACCCAGATGTTACGGAAGCTGATCGGCTCGCTTTTGTCGCCGTGTGCCTGCAGCTTGATCGGCGCGCGGTCATAGGCTTTATAGAACGGCTTGCCCACGAACAGCGTCTGTCCTTCCACCTGAAAGTGATTCAGCACCACGACGCCGTTGAAGAAGACTGTCACAAATGCCGGTGTCTCCAGCGTGCCGTCGCCGTTGAAGCGTGGCGCTGTCCATACCACGTCGTACGTCTGCCATTCGCCGGGCTTGCGCGAAGGCGTCGCCAGCGGAATCGCCTGCTTGTAGATCGAGCCCGCCTCCCCGTTCACATAGGTCTTGTTGTTGTAGTTGTCCAGCACCTGCAGCTCATAGCCCGCATCGCCCGGCCCGGTTGAGGCCAGAAAGACGCCGCTGTTGCCGCGCGCCTGGTCCGATCCAGTGATTGTCGTCGGAATTTTCCACTCGATATGCAACTGGTAGTCCCTGAAGGTCTTCTTCGTCTCGATATTGCCAACGCCATGCTCCTTGCTCACCGTCAGCGTGCCGTCAGCCACAATCCACCGCGCAGGCGTGTGGTCCTGCGCGCTTACCCACTCGTCCTGGTTCTTTCCATCGAAGAGAATGATGGCATCGGAAGGCGGGTCAGCGTCGGTCTTGCCGGGTGTCACGGTCGGAGGTACTGGCGCGTACACCTCCGTATCCTGGTGCTTCATCTGAGGCTCAGCCTGTTGCGCAAAAGCAGGTACAGCAAAGGCCATTACAGTGGCGACGATAAGAGATTTCCTGGCTAGGGTTTGCATAGTCACAGATGAAGATACCATCCCGCCGTGCCCCGGAGAGGTCTCTGGGATTACAGAGCGTTTGCCTTTAACAATTTGGCTGACGGTAGCTGAAGATCGAGAATCAGCTGATTCTGACTGATAGGATCGCGCATCGGCGTCGGTCACTTCATTCTGACCGTTGTCGTAAGTTGATCGAGAGACTTGCCGTGATGCCGTGGCTCCCAAAACATTCACTCATTAAGATATTTTTCGGCATACAACCGAGTTATACTGGGGCGCTTTAGCAAGTCGACGTCAGTTGAAAGCCACCCACGCTTTTTGAGTTACGGACAATCTTTCGAAACTGATTACGGGTCTTCTTATTTTTAGCGCCACCCCAAAAGTCTTAAGTCACATAGAGAGTAGGCGCTCCGGCGGTCAGGTCTTCTCAAGCTAATCATCTGTTCTGCGACAGACTCAGCGTGAATACCGTCCATTCTTGATTCGAGTCCTCGAGCCAGACGCTACCACCGTGCTCTTCAGCGATTCGCCGAGCCAACGTGAGCCCCAGACCTGTTCCGTTGGGTTTTCCTGCGGTCACGAACGGCTCGAACAACGTTTTCCGAATAGAGGCAGGTATCCCGGGACCATTGTCCAGGATGGTGACGTAGATCCGTTCATCGACTTCCGTAAGCTGGATCTTCACCTCAGGCGCGTGAGTTGAGCGTATCGCCGCCTGGCAGGCATTGAGCAGCAAGTTATATATGGCACTTTCAAGATTTCTGGCATCGATGACGGCCTCCACTGGCGGTAACTTCCCAACTGTGATGGGCACGTTCTGCCCGTCTGGATGAAACTTCACAGACGCAACCGCTCTCTCAACCACCGAGGAAACCCCCTCACGGACAAGCGGGCTTTTTCGTCCGCTACTACCAAATTGCAGCAATGAATCAATGCGCTCCGTCATCGCGAGCACTGTTTGTTGAATTTCGAGCAGCAGCTCAGCCCGTACACTCGCATCTATATCGTGGCGCTCGAGGAACTCGGCGTTCGCATAGATCACCGTGAGCGAGTGACGCATATCGTGAGATATCGAACATGCCATTATGCCGATTTCTGACATCCTCTCTGCCTCTATGAGTTGGCTTGGTTCACACCGCTCCGGTTCGTTTCGCAGATCCAGACCAACGCCCTTATCAAACATAAGGATATTGCCTCGGCCTAAAATCTCTGTTTTCCCAGGGTGTGTACTCACTGTTTCCCCTTGTGATCTGGAGACATAGATCGAATGACTGGCGCCTCCGACTTCGAGTGTGTGGTTCCCGGCTCGTGCGGCATACCACCGTTCGAGGTCAGGGGTTGATCGTTCTATCGTTTTTTCACTACCACTGCGTTGAAATTGTTAACTGCGTTGAATACCTGCGATCGTGCTATACGGTGGCTAGCTCAGCAGGAAGATCGGCTACAAAGCACTCTTGCAATCGTACCCATGGCTGGGCCGCCGTGAAATTCGCAGGTCTTTGTACCTATTCATGGAGAGTCCAAAACTAAAGGCTACTTATGCGTCGTGACAACCTGTCAATGCGGAAATAGGCGGAACTATGCTAAGACGATCAATCGCATATGTTACAAGTCCTTGCACCTCAGATGGCGACAGGCCGAGAAACTTCGCAACCTCTGTTTCAGACGAACGGATGATCAATCTCAGCATGAATGCCAGGCGGGGGAGATCGGGCAAGCTACCAATAGAACTCGGCTGAAAAAACTGGCTCTCATCTTCCTCTCTGCGCGCGTCCGACAATACAGCAATCGCCTGAGTGATGAGAACGTCTCGAGCCTGACTGTAAGCGAGTGCTGGAATGGAAGATTCAAATGCAGTTATATCGAGCTTCGCCATCGTGCGTGCGAATGTGTCTTCGACGAGTTTGCCATCTGCTACGAGATACCAAACCAGCGTCGCGAATTCATCCAGGTGCTCGAGCAGCAGGAAGCACCATGATGCGCCTTTCGGTGATGGGGTAAATGATACGGATGTGAATGAAGTTGCCATGGTTTTTACTCCTAGCTTCGTAAGGGGGAGGGCTGAAATCTAATTGACTGGGGGGGCGTCATGCAGCACGGCCTTCCGAACTGCTGGCCGCCTCCGCAGCACGGTGGTCTGCTCCTGGTTTGGAGCAGCCGAACCACTTGAATGCGTCGTTCATCGTATCCTGCACACGTGTGTTGGGGCGGTGCAGCATGCGAGTTGCTTTCGCTATGAGCCTAGTGAGTCGATAGCGATTCGCTTCATAAGCAAGAGCCGTAAAAGTTAAGTCAGCACGCATGGTGTTCCTCCGGCGGCCCGATTTTAATTGCAGATGTTAACTTCAGGATTGATGATCTGCTGTGTGACGATGGTCGCCCTTTTTGAGGCGAGCCATTATGGGTAGCCACGACCAGCGATTTCTGCCGCTGCGCCTGATCTCGATTTGCGTGTGTTCGTTCCTTGAGCCACGATCGCATGCTGAACGCGTATACGCCGATGCAAAACAGGTTCGCGGGAATAAAGCCAAGCTGTGACGTTCGCAATCCAATTACACAGACGATCAAGCTGTTGGCTATTGCGACAAGGAGTCCGATCCAGGATTTTCGTGCGAGCAGTATTGTCGCTAGGACGGTGAGGAAACAAGAGAGATAATCCAAATGGAACATCGCGAAAACCGAGCCTCCAATTGAAGCTTCACCCGATTCAGAGAATCGATGATTCGTGATTCTCTGATCTACCTTCCGTGCTCGATACTGCTGAAGTGACTATGAAGGAAGACTCGGACGATTGCATCCCCCTAAGGAAGGTATTTTCAACGCTGGCGACGGATGGGTATCGGATACCACTATTTAGGGGGGATTTAAAGCCCCGGCATGGGGACAATGTTCGCGTTCAATCTCAATGAAGTCCGGAATTTCCCTGAGGATCATCGACGGGTTGAACGCGGCCTTCAGGAATAATGATTTCGCGACGACCGAAGAGACGCGCATCAAGTGAAAAAGCGCCCGGGCCAAGCAAGACAAGCGCGGCGGATATCGCAGCCAGATTGAATGCAGTTAACGCACTGATGTGGTTGTTCGCTTCAGTCATCAAAGACGGCGAAACGCCCGTCATGAGATAACCAACTGTTGCCACGGCACTTGCAGCGGGTGTGAGAAAGCCGACGAAAATCGCCGCTCCAACAGCGATGGCCAGCGCTCCAACGGCCCAAGCGCTAGTCGCATGACTGTTGGGTCCAACGAGTGCGTCAATTGCGCAAATGATTGCATTGACAGCAACAGTAAGCCGCAGAAAGATGAGGCCGATGCCTGGCCAACCCTCCGGGAAGCTGGAAAAGAGCCTTCGCAGCCGGTGCCTCCTCAGGCACAAAGACGCGCCAGAAAAAAGGCTAGCTTCTTTCGCTGCGAATTGGACCCCCAGAACGAGTGCTTTTTCTGTACCACTTGGAAACTCCAGGGCACTCGGAAGTGTGGGTAAAACTAGAGATGTATGATCCCGCGTCTAATTCCGACAGCAACGGCTTCGGTGCGATCGCTTGCGCCGAGTTTTTCCATGATGTGCTTGATATGTCCCTTCACCGTTTCTTCAGAGATGAAAAGGAGCGCTGCGATGTCGCTGTTGCGATTTCCCCCTGCGACCTTCTGCAGGACCTCAACCTCTCGCTTGCTCAACGTTTCATCCCCAATATGCTCGATGAGCTGAACTGCGACCTCGGGAGGGATTTGTTTCTTCCCGGCGTGCACCTTGCGAATCATATCTACGAGCTGTTTTCGGGGCATGCTTTTGAGCATGTAACCTTGCGCTCCCGCCTCCAGCGCGCGCTGAATCTCGGCGTCTCCTTCAAACGTCGTTAGCATGATCACTCGGGCATCTGCAAACTCTGTGCGAATGGCAAGCAATGCGTCGATGCCCCCCATATCCGGCATCCGGACATCCATGAGTGTCACGTCGGGCTGATGTTCACGAAATCCCTGAATGGCTTCGTGCCCAGTTGATGCCTCTGCAACCAATTGCATGTCAGATTCATTCCTGATGACGGTCGCAATGCCCTCCCTCATGAGAGGATGGTCGTCAACGCAGAAGACTCGAATCCTTGGGGTAGTCCTCATTTATGTACTCGCTTCGCTTTGTCATGCTTCGGTGTCTCGAGCCTCTCTCGGCTGAGCCAATGGAACCACTGCGATATCGGGCCATTCGAACCTTTTTCGAATGCGATCGCGCCGGGAACCGTTAAGTCTATTTCAGTTCCTGCGCCAATGCGGCTTCGAAGTCTTAGATTAGCGCCAATTCTTTCGGAGCGCTCTCGGATGCCGACGAGTCCCCAGTGCCCTTCACGACCTGAATGCAGCACTTGTGGGTCGATTCCACGGCCATCGTCGCGCACCAACACTTTAAGATGTCTGCTCGCATATTCTACTTCGACTTCGATACGGTTCGCCTGTGCATGCATAAATGCATTCAATAGAGCCTCGCGGCCAATGCGATAGACTTCATCGCGGATCAGCGGCCGCAATGGACGCGTAACACTATCAACGATAACGCGGAAATCAGTTTTGTCGTCGAGGGGAAATTCCTGTCGCAGTCGCGAGAAGGCAGTCTCAAGGCTTTGGTTGCCCGATCCCGTTGTGCGCAACCCACGCAGCGTATTTCTACCTTCTTCAGTGACTGTACTCATCAATTGCAGGACTCGTTTCAAGAGAGGTTTGGTGGGAGAGTCCTCCGGGAGTTGGTCTTCCGCGACATCAAGCTGGAGAGAGGCGCTCAGAACACCTTGCAGCAGTGTGTCATGCAATTCCTGCGCAATGCGCGTACGCTCGGCGAGCCGCTCTTGAAAGCCAACATTCAATCGTTTCGTCAATTGGTGAATGCGCAAGCGATAAATGGCAAGGATCGTCAGGCAACACCCTGCGAGACAAGCCACTCGAAACCACCACGTTTGCCAGAATGCAGGTTCGATCACGAAAGGGACAGAAGTCTCCGGACCATTCCAAAGACCGACACTGCTGGAGGCAACAATGCGGAAGAGATATGTGCCAGGACTCAGGTTTTTATAGACAACCTGCCTTGACGCAACGATATCGCTCCAACCTTGATCGGAACCATCGAGCTTATAGCGAAAACGGATTCGTTCTCGCGCTGCCAAGTTCGTATTGTCGTAATTCAAGGTAATGCTCTGAATTCCAGAGGGAATCTTGATGGGGTTCTGCGCAATACCTTGATTTCCGCCAGCGGACATCGATTCGATTCGCACTGCGACTGGAATCGAATTTCTGGAGATGACGATCGGATCGGCCATGGATAAACCCGACTTAAGTGAGATCCAGATGCGTCCTTCAGGATCAGCAACTACGGTGCGATCGCGATTCACGCCTTCCACCCCCTGGAGACCGTCGTCGATTCCATAGCTCTGAACATCGGTATCAGAGAGCAATCCGCTCAAAAGCCCGTCCCTGTTGACGCGAAGTACGTGATCTGAGGTGGTGAACCAGAGGGAACCCATTCCGTCTTCAGCAACTCCGAAGATCTGCTCCCGTAATGCCTCAGGCAGCCTCGCTGGAACTTTGATCTTTCCGGAGGATAAGTACGCCAGACCGCCGGGAGTTACGATCCACATCACATGCTTTGTGTCTTCAAAGATTGTTCTTACTATTGACGATGGTAGGCCGTCGTTAGCTGTGTAAATTGTCCAATGCCGATTTGCGAACGAAGCTAAACCGCCGGGTGTAGCCAACCATGTTGTCCCATCGAAGCCTTCGACTATGGAATTGACAGCATTTGAGGGGAGTCCACTGGAGTCCGAATAATTGGTAAATTTCCCGTCACTCAATCTGCTTACACCCGCGCTCACAGTCCCAGCCCAGATCGTCCCATCGCGTTCGCGATGCACGGAATAAACGCTGTTCTGCGCAAGGCCATCCGCCTGTGTATAGGTGTGGGCCGCAAATGAATCGCCCTTTTCGGTCAGTACTGTGAGACCGCCATGTTGCCGGCCGACGCAGACTTCACCGTCACCACCGCTAACGGAATACACAACATCGTGTTCCAGTCCATCGACAGTTATATGACCGACTTGCCCTCCCTTCATCCAGTAGAGGCCACCCGAGAGCGGCGCAAACCAGATCCGGCCCGTGGAGTCGGGGTAGACTGAGCCAATGCCGGTTGACGGAAGACCGTCAGAAGTCGAATAGGTTGTAAGCATTCCATTTCGCAGTCGCTCGACTCCTCGCGAACCGCCAAACCAAATATCTCCGTCGAGATCTTCATAGATCGCAGTTACTTCGAACCCAGGCTCTGGGTTGAGCAGGTCGAGCGAAACAGCGCCGGATGGAGTAATGCGCACGATGCCATGGTTCGTTCCAATCCAGATGTTGAGGTCACGATCCCTGGCCATCGCCAGAATCTGTAGTTGCTTCAGCGAAGAAGTCAAGTTAGGGGTGGCCAGTACGCCGCCCTCCCACAAATAAATGCCGTTGTCAGTTCCAATCCATAGGCCGCCGGTGTCTGCGGGCAGAAGGGCATTGATCTTCGAATCCTTGAGCTCCTGGGCAACTGTGGAAATGTGTCTCTGGCTCAGACGAAAGAGACCGTTATCTTGTGTGCCGAGCCAAATACTCTGGTCTCGCGTCGCAGCCAGGGAGATGACAATACCGGGATTTTGCTCTGCACTGACGATTGTCTCTAGACGTCCTCCCTCATATCGGAATGTCCGGTCCCCGAGTCCGGAGAGAATAACGCGACCCTTGTCGTCGGAAG
>Ga0206863_1073_pt1 | contig 35412 bp, 28 predicted proteins | sample Alteio_BWOrgCont_41_FD_152634 | JGI IMG/M metagenome (GOLD analysis project Ga0206863, IMG submission 152634) | Enriched cells from forest soil in Barre Woods Harvard Forest LTER site, Petersham, Massachusetts, United States -... | ecosystem: Environmental > Terrestrial > Soil > Temperate forest >...
GCGGCCAGCTTCACGCGCTGGGCTTCGCCTCCGGAGAGGGTGGTTGCTGATTGGCCGAGACGGACGTAGCCGAGGCCGACTTCGTCGAGGACGGCCAGCTTATCCAGAATTCTGGGCTGGCCGACGAAGAAGCGCAGGGCCTCTTTGACGGTGAGGTTCAGGACCTCGTTGATGCTCTTGCCCTTGTACTTGATCTCGAGCACGCTGGCCTTGTAGCGCGTACCGCGGCATTCCTCGCAGGGCAGCTCGACGTCGGCGAGGAACTGCATCTCTACTGTAACGGTGCCGTCGCCTTCGCAGACGTCGCAGCGTCCTCCAGGGACGTTAAAGGAGAAGTGTCCGGCTGCGTAGCCGCGACGCTGCGCTTCGGGCTGCGAGGCGAAGAGCTCGCGGATGGCGTCGAAGGCCTTGATGTAGGTCACGGGGTTCGAGCGCGGTGTGCGTCCGATGGGGTTCTGGTCGACGAGGACGATGTCGTTGAGGCGGTCTACGCCTTTGAGGTCCTTGTAGAGGTTGGTTGGGTCGGCGCCTTCGCCTTTGCCTAACTGGTGGGCGACGGCGCGGTAGAGGACGTCGTGGACGAGAGTCGACTTACCGGAACCTGACACGCCGGTAATGCAGACGAGCATGTTCAGCGGGATCTCGACGTCGATTCCCTTGAGGTTGTGGCTGCGTGCGCCGCGCAGTTTGATCCACTCTTTACCTGGTTCGCGGCGACGCGTGGGAATGGGAATGCTGAGCTGTCCGTTCAGGTAGCGGCCCGTGATGGAGTCAGGGTTGAGCTCGACCTCTTCGACGGTTCCTCCAGCGAGAACGCGGCCGCCGAACTCGCCTGCTCCGGGACCGAGGTCGAGGAGGTAGTCAGCGGCGCGGATGACGTCGGGATCGTGTTCGACGACGGGGATGGTGTTGCCGAGGTCACGCAGGTCTTCGAGGATGCGGATGAGCTTGGCGGTGTCGCGCGTGTGCAGGCCGATGGATGGCTCATCGAGCACGTAGAGCGCGCCGACGAGTTGCGAGCCGAGCGAGGTAGCGAGCTGGATGCGCTGTGCTTCGCCGCCTGACAGCGTCGAGGCGAGACGGTCGAGCGTGAGGTAGTCGAGTCCGACGGCGTTGAGGAAGTGCAGGCGCTGCTGAATCTCGTGCAGGATGCTTCCAGCGATCTCCTGCTGCATGGGCGTGAGCTGAAGTCCACCGAAGAAGCAGTCGGCGTCGTTGATGGTAAGCGCTGCGGCGTCGCAGATGTTCTTCGCTCCGATGCGCACGGCGCGGGCTTCTGCGCGCAGGCGCTGGCCTTTGCATTCGGGGCAGAGCGCATAGCCGCGATACTTGCTGAGCATGACGCGGACGTGCAGCTTGTACTTCTTGCGTTCGAGGAAGGCGAAGAAGCCGTGGACACCGAGGAATGAGCCATGACCGTCGAGGACGAAGGCTTGCTGGTCGGGTTCGAGATCGTACCAAGGAATGTCCATGGGAATGCCGTGCTGCTTTGCGACCTTCTTCAACTCGGTGAAGTAGGGGCGATACTTCGGGCGATTCCAGGGGTCGATTGCGCCTTCTTCGAGGGTCTTCGACTTGTCGGGGATGATGAGATCGAGGTCGAAGTCGATGGTGTTGCCGAAGCCCTGGCAGCGCGGGCAGGCGCCGAAGGGGTTGTTAAAGGAGAAGAGGCGCGGTTCGGGCTCGCGGTAGACGCGATGGCACGTTTTGCACTCGAAGGCGGCGGAGAAGCGCAGTCGCTCTCTCTCGGTGGTATGCGAACCGCGCGGGACGATTTCGTAGAGGATCTCTCCCGATTCGCGGTAGCCGATTTCCGCCGCGTCGACGATACGCGCGCGATTGTCGGCGCTGACCACGATGCGATCGACAAGAGCGAAGACGGGCAGTGCGAAGTTGATCTCGAGCAGCGATTCGGGCGTCGAGAACTCGTAGATGGTCCCGTTCTGATAGAGGCGGTTGAAGCCTCGTGTTCTTAAGTCGGTTAGCCGTTGCTTGAGTTCTTCTGTCAGCGGAGATTTTTCCGCAGTTTCGATCTTTGGCTTGCGTCCACGCTTTGCCGGCTTCTTCTCCGATGCTGGTTCCGGAGAAACGGGCTGTTCCTGCGGTCGCTGGACGGGGAAGAGCGCGTGCAGGCGGGTGCCTTCGCTGAGGGCGAGGACGGCGGCGGCGATTTCGTCGACCGTGTCGCGCTTGACGACCCCGTTGCAGACGATGCAGTGGACCGTTCCGCAGCGTGCGTAGAGCAGGCGCATGTAGTCGTAGATCTCGGTCGCGGTCGCCACGGTCGAGCGCGGGTTGCGGGTCGAGTTCTTCTGCTTGATGGCGATGGCGGGCGCGAGACCGTCGATGAGGTCTACGTCTGGCTTCTCGATGCGTTCGAGGAACTGGCGGGCGTAGGCGGAGAGCGATTCGACGTAGCGGCGCTGACCTTCGGCGTAGATGGTGTCGAAGGCGAGCGAGGATTTGCCCGAGCCGGAAACTCCCGAAACGACGGTGAGTTTGCCATGCGGTATGTCGCAATCGATATTTTTGAGGTTATGCACCCGCGCGCCGCGGATGATGATCTGGTCCGTCAATGCAGTGCGTCCTGGGAAAAGAGTACAAGCCTTCCCAGTTTGATTATAAGACGTTTGCCGGGATACTCCCCCCACCCCCTGGTGGCGGTTTCTTTTATGTATTTTCAATACTTTAGCGGGGGATCATCCCCTGGTAAGGCGCTGATTTTTATATTGCTTAGGGGCTTTCTAGTGTTTTCAATGGTTTAGCTGGGAGTCCTGTGTTTCTGGAAATAAAAAAGCCCGCTGCATGCGGGCTTTTTGTTCTCTATTTCAAGGATAGCAGATTTGGCGAAATACTCTGCCAAAGGGGTTTAGAGTTTAAGTCGTTTTGGATCAATTGGTTAGATGCCGTGAGCTGACCAAGAGGGCTTGACAGCCATTCGCGTGTCTCGTCTGCGATGTCAGGCTCTTTTTAGAAGAGCTGAAGACGGGCCGACCTTTTGGTCGGCGTCGCACGAACTTTGTTCGTGCGGGTCCTTCGACTCCGCTACGCTTCGCTCAGGATGACGGCGTAGGGGCGATGGGGCAGTTTGGATCAGGATCGAGAGCGCTTGCCCGATATGCCGACTTTTCTGACATGTGACGAAAAGGGCGTTTATCGTTACTTACGAGACAGTAATCGACTTCCGCTCTAGTCCGGTTTTCTCCATAGAATGACGCTCAGAGGCCCACAAATGAACGAGAGAAACGTCGCCACTTGGGAGGAGTTCCTCGAAGGAGTGAAGGAAATCCAGGACGAGCGCTCAACTTCTAGTTACTATGTGCAGAATAGTCCTCTACTCTTTCGCGGCCAACGAAGCTCGTCTTGGCGGCTTGAGGCGACACTCGAAAGGGTGCGCGAGCGGATGCTTTATCGGGAGTACTACCAAATCATCGCCAAAATCAGACCACAGATAGAGAGTCTGATGGATACCGATTGGCCTATACCTCCTTACCTGGACGTTGAGCGTTTGGTCACTAATTACGACGAGTTCAGCCTTGCTTTGTGGGCAGGGGATAGGCCCGCTTATGCGTATATGGCCTACCTGCGCCATCACGGTTTTCCTTCGCCGTTGCTCGACTGGAGCCGGTCACTTTACGTCGCTGCATATTTTGCGTTTGCGAACGCCTGCAAACATCGCGACGAGAGGGTAGCTATATTCGTTCTCTGCGGACGCAACTTTGCTGTATCAGGAAATCAGATGAATGTGATGTACCGTTTCGGTCCATACGTCAAAACACATCGACGACATGTTTTACAGCAAAGCGAATACACAGTTTGCCTGAGTTTTCACGAGGAATGGCGCTTTGAAGCTTACGATTCTGTCTTCGAGGACGGACATCGTCAACAAGCATTTTGTTGGAAGTTCACCGTACCGACTACTGAGCGATCTAAAGTTCTTGCTTTGCTCGACGAATACAATCTGAACGCTTTTTCTCTTTTCAGCTCCGAAGAAAGCCTGATGGAAGCGTTGGCAAACCGAGAGTTTAAATAGAAAAGGGTACCCGAGTTCTTATTAAGGTGTGGGCGACTCATAGAAACGCGGTGAGAAGTCGATCTGCTCTTGGCTTTGCCGAACGGTGTTCCTTCGGCTCGCTGCGTTTTGCTCAGGATGACGGCGGAGAGATGTGGTTCCCACCCTTTCGCAAAGTGCGCGAAAGGATGGGGTACCCTTTTTTCGTGCCAACTGAGGCGAACTTCGGGTCCCTCTACTGTGCGCTTCGCGCTCGGTCGAGATGACAAATCTGAGAAGGTGTTTCGCTCAGGATGACGGCGTTGGATGGAGCTGTGCAATCCCGGCAGACTATTCGGCCATGTAGCTCTTCATATCTCGACGATGTGCTCATTGATGCTCGTGGAATATCGCAGGACTTAAGCGCGTTTTCCGAGACTTACAAAAGCTTAGACCTTGATCGGCTCCGTCACTCCCTGTGACAGCTTTCGACTCAGCAGAATTCCGCCAATCAGGAAGTAGATCGCGCCGAAGATGGCATACCCTCCCATGTCCTTCGCGTGGAACTTTCCGCCAAGGCCGCCAAGCACAAACGCGATGCCTGCTGCCGTGGATTGCGCGCCGCTCAGGATCATCGCCCATTGTCCGCCGAGTTGCTTACGGCGGATGAGCCCCGCGATGAGCTGAAGCAAGCCGGCTCCAAACGCCCATGCACCGAAGATCGCGATGGAGTATGCCGGTTGGCTGAAGACCGTTAAGGCCATCCCGAGAGCAGTAGCGGAGCCCAGAAGCGCATTGACGACCTGCGAAGTTCGTGCGCTTCCGCTAGCACGTGAAGTCCTGAGATCGTACAGTGTGCAAGCGACGTCCCAGAGCGGATACACGATCAGCAAGATGGAAGCGACATTTGGCTGCGTACTTACCGTCGCAAGAACAGCGGCAGCCCAGATTACCTGGAAGACCGTCCGGACAAAATAAAGGTTCCGCAAAGAGCGGACTGATTCAGTGGAGTTGGATTGCATGAGAGACCTCACTATCTTCTAGTTGGTAGGTTAGTTGGATAGAGGAAGGCCATCCATGGCCTCCACAGATTAGTTCTTTGCTGTAGCGAGACGCTTGAGCGCTGCTCTGGTCACGAGCTTGAAGACATCACAGTTACCGGTGGCGCGGGCGGAGAGCATAGCCCCATGCACGACTGCCATCAGCGTCTGAGCTTCCGTTGCCGCTGAATCTTGCAGCTTGATGACACCGGCCTTCACACCAGCCTTCAAGGTTCGTTCAAGCCATTCGCCCAATGCGCTGAAATGTAGACGCACTTCGGCTTGCACTTCCTCTGGCAAGAACGGGAGTTCCGCTGCCATGAGTGCGGCAACGCAAAAGGGAATCGTACGGTCGCGGATACACCCCTCCCAATACTGAACGTAGGCATGAAGGCGTTTCCGAGGATCTTCGATCTGCCTGTCAAGCTGTTCGGTTCCTCCGATTGTCTTCTCGCGATGCTTCTTGAGAACGGTTACGGCCAAGCCAGACTTTGTCGGGAAGTGATGATGGATGCTTGGTTTCTTGATCTGTACAGCCTCCGCGATGTCGGCATAACTAAAGGCCGAATATCCTCTCTCGATCATGAGGGCTTCTGCTGTTTTCAGAATGCGTTCTGCCATTTCACCTTGCATGTAGATTAGACTACCAACTAGTCGGTTCGGATGCAAATCTTTGCATGCACTACACCAACGAGTGTTAGTTCTAACAAGTCGGCTAGAGTTGTGGTTCCCACCCTTTCGCAAAGTGCGCGAAAGGATGGGGCACCCTTTTCGTGCTGATATTCGGGAAAAGCAGATCCTTCGCTACGCTCAGGATGACAAATCTGAGAGGGATGACAACTATACCGAAGGGGCGGTATCCACTGAGGACGTATCAGCTACGCACGTATTTGTTGAACCAGTCGATGGTGCGTTGCCAGGCCAGATCGGCTGCGGCTTTGTTGTATCGTTCCGGTGTTGCGTCGCAATTGAAGCCATGTCCGGCGCCTGGGTAGATATAACCCTCGTGGGGTACGTGCGCTGCGGTCAGGGCCTGGTCGTAAGCTGGCCACGTGGCGGCGAGCCGGGTGTCGAGTTCCCCCTGGTGCACCAGAACCGCTGCCTTGATCTTCGGAATATCGGCTGCCGCGGGAGGGCCGCCATAGAATGGCACTGCGGCTGCCAGGTCCGCTTCGAGACGCACGGCCAGCATATTAGCGGTCGAACCTCCATAGCAGAAGCCGGTAGCGCCGATCTTTCCCGTGCAGTCAGGGCGCGCCTTCAGCCACAGGGCTGCGGCCACCATATCTTCGGACATCTTGCTCTTGTCAATCTGGTTGAACATCTGGCCGCCCTTGTAGTCGTCGCCAGGATAGCCGCCGAGAGAGGTGAGTGCATCCGGCGCAAATGCCATGAAGTTGGCGAGGGCAAGCCGCCGTGCGATGTCCTCGATATGTGGATTCAGGCCGCGATTCTCATGGATGACGATGATGCCGGGCAGCTTACTTACCGTCGCGTCGCGTGTGTCGGCGCTGATAGGCCGCACGAGATATCCCTTGATGCTTCCGTTGCCCTTTGGGGAAGGCACGGTTTCGTAGGTGGCCTTGATTCTGTCATCGGTGCGGGAGACTTGCTGGCCAAGGGCGTAATTCGGCATCAATGCATCGATCACGGTGGCTGCCGCCAGCCCGCCCGCCAGCCGCTGCACACCCTCCAAGAAGGAGCGGCGACTGATCTCACCATGAATGAATTCGTTGTAGAGCTCTATGGCTTCGGGCGGCAGCTTACGTTCGGGGGACTTCATCAGTTGACTCCATCAGGTAAATTGAGCGCCGTCTTTGACGGCGGATCTTTACTTAATGATGGAATGTTCTTCCGAAAAGAAGTACTCGCATTTCTTCGGATCAGTAAATCTCTCTTCATCCGGCTGGATGACATTTAAGTAAGAGGGCGAATTGGCGAACGCGTTGAAGCCTTCGATATTATCGAACCAGAGCTCGACGATTCCATCCGTGTCGCCTGGATTCGGTCCAACCGGCTGGTCGCCGGTGATCCAGCACTGCACGTAACGCCGCACATAGCGCTTCACGTCGGGTTGACTTGCGAAAAGAGGCGCGTGGACGTTTTGCCAGTGCGCCACGTATTGCTCATGCGTCATGTCAGATTTGCGTCTGCTGAGAATATGGACCTTCAACATGTCTGATTCCTCCTGGTGAGATTGTCATGGAGCTGGGGTGATTTGTCATGGAACTTGAGGCTTTGTTTTCCGGGTATTCGCATGGAAATGTGAGAAACGGGCCGACCTTTGGTCGGCTTCGCACGAACGTTGTTCTTGCGGGTTCCTTCGGCTGCGCTCAGGACAAGCTCTTCGACTGCGCTACGCTTCGGTCAGGATGACGGCGTTGGAGCTTGCGCACCCATGTTCGTGGTGGCGCTCTTTTTGTGTTGCTGCCGTGTTCTTGCTACTGCTTGGGAGGTGGGAGTGATGTGGAGTTTTTGATGACGAGATGGTCGACGGTGAGCTCGCCGATGCTTAGTTTGTCGAAGTGTGTTTTTTGAGCGAAGAACCTGCGGATGGCGAATACGCCCACGGCAAGAGCGCCTGCTGCCAGAGCACCTGCTGCAAGAGCGCCAATCGCTGTGACGCCTGCAGTCAGGGCTGCACCTGTTAAACCGAATTTTGTAAGCTGCTTCATCTCCCCCTCCTTGTCTCCTCAGGCGAGTTCGTTCCTATTCGACGCGCAGGGACTCCATGGGGTCAAGTTTTGAGGCACGGGTGGCGGGGAGCCATACGGCGAACAATGCGACGGCGCTTAATATCACCGGCACGGTTACAAATACGATGGGGTCCCAATACCAACCAATTCTTTTTCCCCGCCTCTTATCATCTGCGCCCCTATGGTTACCTCTTCACCGGTCAGGTTTACCCGGCATCCTTTGATCGTGATAACCGTCTCGTGGTACTTTACCCCCTTTGTGCTAGAGACCTCAAACGTGGGCGCAATTGCCGCTAGTAATTCTCTCTTCTGGCGCGGCTCCAACTTGTGCCAACGTTTAAACTGTCGCGCATAAGGTGCCCACATCTTGGGCGAAATAAATTCTAAGTTGGGCCGGGTTGCCGCCAACGTAGCTTCAGAGGCGCGTTTCTCCAGATCGAATTTCTGCCGTTGTCGGTCGAAGATTTCGATAGTGATCGATCCCCGCGCATACAGCTCGCCGATGCGCTCTATGGCTCGTTCAGCCCCGGCAATCTCCATCTGCAATCGTTCGATCTTCTGCTTAGACGACTCCGCGTTCTCTGCGTTCTCGTGAGCTTTCATCAGATTGATGAGTAACTCTTCATCGCCAAACTTAGCCTGCACTAACTCATCCAGTATGGCCTCGGCTGCCTCGCGGCGCATGCGGCGCATGGTGCAGGTGGCGGGTTTGATTTTTCGGTTTGGACGCCGATGGTCATGCGCGTCGAGGCAATGGTAATACTCGGCGTAAAAATTATTCGCCCGTCTGTTCTGATACTTGATGGTGCTTATATTGGCGCCGCAGGCGCAGCGCAGGAAGCCGCGATACGCGAATGGGTCAGCGGGTGTATTTACATGCCCTCTCTTCCAGTGCATGTCACGCTTCAACTGGAGAAGGTTCTGAGTCACACCAAAAACTTGTTCCGAAATGGGTGGGTTCTCCAGCATCCGAATTCGCACACGCTCATTTTCGGGAATTATCACGCGTCTCTGGTAGCGCAATTGTCCGGCCCGCTCCCCTTCTTTCCAATACTCGTTGCGCCGTGAGTCGGCAGTCCTCTTGGGAACATGCCAGCCGGTGTAAATCTCATTGCTCAGTATGTACGGGATGGTGTCGTAGGGAATACCTGTTCTCCGGTGTAGTTCGCCGTAATGGGTAATGCCGCTGACGAACAGGTCGAATAGTTCGATGACGCGGCCAATCTTTGCCTCATCCACGGCCAGCAGATTACGCTGGCCATCGTTGACAACCTTCAGACCATAAGGCACGGTGCCGCGACCAGACGACCACTCCCCTCGATTGCGCTTTGACAGCTTGCCGCCCAGCATGCGATCTCGAATCAACTTGCGCTCATAGCCCGCAAACGCGTACTTGATATGCGCGAAGAGTTTGTCGGAAGCGTTATTCAAATCAAATACGCCGTCACGCAGATAGAGCTTGACGCCGTGCTCCGCCAGCCGTTGCAGGATGACGTAATCTTCGAAGTTCTCCGGGCGCATCAGTCGCGATTCTTCGCTCAGTACGATGCCCCTGCATTGACCGCTGGCCACGATACGCAGTACGTCCTGCATTTCCGGCGAACGTAAAATTTCCGATCCGCTCACGCCCTCGATCTGCTTTTGCCAACGCGGCTCCAGTCCCTCCCGCTTCGAAATCTTTTCGCAGTTCGCTCTCTGCGCCGGAATTCCCGCCTTGTCATCTTTGCCTTGCGCCACCGTGGAGACGCGTATGATTTCCACGACCGGAATCTTAGGCGATTGCTTTCTTTCCTGTGGTCCCATTCGGTGCTCCCTTCACTCGCTTTTTGGGTCCGATAAATCTGCGCATGGCGGCAATGGCAGCATCCTGCTCACCCGCATCGAGGAGGCGTTCTATCTCGTCCAACTGCTTGGACTCTTCCTCCGCAATCTGCATGGCCACCCGTGCAAGTCCCCAGTACTTACCGTGCTCTTCAAGGGGATTGCGTGGTGTCATCTTATTAACATTGCTTTTCTTATTCCTCATAGCTACCTCTCACTCAGCCCGTGCCACCGGCTCGCGCAGGATTTCGGGTTCCGCGTGCTGCGGGCCGGACCTATCGACCTCCGAACGTTTCCTCAAAACCCATTACCCATCGTTAACTCTGAATCAGTGCGGTGATCTCCGTCATGTCGAAATCGATGCTGTGAAATTTAAAGCGTTCTGTGGGAACCAGCACGTCGGTCCGTGTAGCACTGCCACATCTGCTTCTTCGTGTCCACGAACCAAAGTTTGAGAGGTGTCCGTCTGCATAGCGCCATCTCTCTCTGCTCATTGTTCGGTAAACCGAACATATAGATCAACAATACAGGCAACGATGGGGAATGGCAACTTCCTTTCCCGTCCGTCTTGGTCGCCGCCTCAGCGGTCTAAGAGAAAAGCTGGGGCTGTCGCAAACCCAATTAGCAGACATGGCAGGGATCGGGCGAGCGCATCTGAGCCAGATCGAAAACGGAGCAGTCTCTGCTCGAATCGACACTCTATACGCCATTGCGCAAGCACTCGGCTTGAAACTAGAAGAGATGCTGAAAGGCTTTTAGCGGGGCTGATAGTTTGTCGGCAAAGATGACTAACGTGATTTGGATCAGGTTGGTTCACATTAAGCAGTTTTTGAAACTGGGAATCCGAAGGGCGCCCTTGCCTGAACGGCTGTTTTAGGATGATTTGTGCCAGACACCGATGCTCCCACACACCCTGAGAACTTTGTGAACGCTGCGTCTGCTTTAGCGCTTATAGAGACCCACCCACTACGCGTGCAAGAGAAGTCACGAGACGCGTTTTCGGCAACAGGTGTTGCCAAGTGCGCCTAGTCACAGGCAATATCTCAAGTGAATGACAACCACCAAGGCTGATTACATTCTTGCCCTGCTACGGGAGGTTCAACGTATCCACCCACCCCCCGCATATTGCAAAACCCACCACGGCGTTACATGGGAGCACAGCGACAGTGGCGATATTCTCGTTCTCCTTGTCTGCGTGGGCGATGCCTTGTGGCGATACAAAATAAATCCTGCCGACCTGTCCGACGACCCTGCCGAAACAGCGGCGCGATTGGTGGCGCAGTTCAAAGGCAATATATATACAGATGGCGACCCAGCTCATCACATATAGCCATTCAATTAAGGAGACGACATCTGACGAAGTAACAGTTCATTGCGACTCCTGTTATTCGAACCGTCGAACAAATGCCGGGTTCCATTAACTAAACTGACAACCTTGCGAACACTGCGTTTGGCTTAGTCCCATTTATGCGTGTAAAAAGAGTCAAGAGAGGCGTTTTCGGGGTAATGGTGCATCTTTCGCCAAGTAAAATACAAAGAATGCCGAGTGGGGCATCTGGTGGATGCCGTTCGGGTTTGGGAGGGCACATGCCCGTCGCACCACGTTCGAACATCACCCTTCGCGGGCACTCGGCAGCCACTCTAATTTCGGCAATAACCTACATTGGCAATAACACACTTGACCGACTACGAATCTTCGTCACTAGCGAATTCGACAAGAAAATCCCCCAATTCCGCGAATGCAGGATTTGCGATATCAAGGACCTTGTTCTTTTTAGCCCACAAGTAGGCGAGTGAGCAGCAGGGGTCGTTCTTGCAATGCGATGCGACATAGCAAGCCATTCTCATCTTAGCTATTTTATTCGGCTTCCAATCCGCCATCGTGGACGTGCATTCCCCGAGTTTATCAATGCATTCCAACCCTTTCGGATTCTCGGCGAGAACGGCTTCTAAAAGTAGGTGCTCAAGTTCTCCCGTCTTTCCCCGACCCGGCGTTAGATAGACCCCTGTCTTATGTTTCTTTCCCTTGTGGATGACATAGCTACTCGTAGGAGGTTTGAAGGGGTCAACAAAGGCTTTAGTCGCTTCCGTGAAGGAAGCCAACGGGTCGTCATCGGCGTCCGTGACAATCAAGACGCCACGCAACTTCGATGCACGTCCAGCAAGAAGGCCTACAAGTTTCCCGATTGCCTCTTTACCCATTATTCCATCTGATCGTTTTGGATAGGTTACGTCACAATTAGATATCTGAAGATGAGTCAATAGTGCACATACCAACCCCATTTCATGGAATCCCTCGCATACCACGACGTAAGGACTTTCAGGCTCAAAAGGTTTGCCGTCAGAAGAACTCTTGTCATCGCACTTCAAAGTTTTGCTCCAACGCAGAATCTAGATATTTGCCAGGAAGTGAATCGACAGTGCACCCAACCTCCTCTCTAGTTGCGCGGAGTAACCTGAAATCTTCCTCGTTGCCGTTCAATATTGGTTTCATGGCCGCGATGCACTCTGCGCTATGTGTACTGACGAACAACTGAACATTAAATTCTTTAGCCAACAAATAAAGGGACTTCCAGATCGAAGGCAGAAGCCTGTGGTGAAACCCGTCCTCCAGTTGGTCAATGAGGATAGTGCCTCCTCTAAAGTTGCCGAGCGCCACTGCTATTCCGAGCAACCTATTGATGCCATCAGAGACGAGAGGGACAGGCATTTTCTTAGGTTTCCCTTGAACTTTGGCAAACATCATTGGAATCCCAGCGTGATAATCGATAGAGAGATCGAGTATGAAAGGGAACTCCTTTTTCAGCACCTCAAGAACGGTGCTTGCCTCTCCGGTCTTATCTAGCTCTGAAAACCGCTTAGCATTCTCATCTGGAGTTTCGGTAGCCCCCGGAGAAAACCAGACGCACGGAAATAAATCGACGCGGCTAACATCGAATTGCCATCCAGTCGGCGAAACTCTGGGCTTCGCCTTCGTTTCGGGGAAATTTGCCCGTTTCCAAGTAAACTCGATCTGCGGCATGCCTCCAACTTGTTGCTGGCTGTTATCGCCGCTAGCCGAGGACTGCTTGCCGAATGGCAGCTCTTGCGGTCCAGCGTCGGCCACATACTGAATGGATAGTGACCTGCTGTCCGAGCTTGGATTACCCGAGGCCTTAATGGAAATCTTCTTTTCTTGCTGGAAATTGAAGAAAAGATCCTCCCATATTCCACGGTATGAAGGCGCATCGACGGGAACCACTATCTGATTTCCCATCTTACGAAGGCCTCGCATCTGAAATACGACGTTAGGTGCCAGAGAGCCAGAAGATATGAAAATAGACTCCAAAAAGGCACTTTTGCCGCTGGAATTTTCACCGACGAGCAAATTAATTCGCTTCAAATCTTCAACCTCCAAATGCTTGAAGCATCGGAAGTTTGTGATATTGACTTGCTCAATCATGAAGGCATCTCTCTCGGACCGGGAAATATTTCGGTTGCGTTGAGACCCGAATTGTCTCTTATCCAGCATACTGCTGTCTTTAATAGTTTGGGGCGGGCATAGACATACATAACTCAGCAGAGTATCACCGCTCCAAGAGTCTGAATTTCACTCAATTCAATGTGAGTCTCAGTCGCCCCTTTCCTACTCAACATAATTTTGACGCATTGTTCAAGGTTTGCGACCATTCGGGGTATGGATGATCGTTTTAAAGCTGCAATCGTTTTCCTTAAATCCTCGATGGCTCAGGGGGTTGGAAGCGTAACAGGCTCCGTTGTCTTATTTGCGTTAGCAGCCGTTGAACATAGTAGAGATAAGAATGTGTCTGGCTTCTCATTTTTATTCGCTGGCTGCGTACTCTTTTGCTTTGGATTTGCTCGTGCGGTAATAGGCAGAAATGACAAGTTGCTGGAAGCCAGCAATAATCCTAAGCCTGCCTTCTGGATAGAAGTTCACCGTCTAGTCTATTCCGATAGTAATTCCTTACTTCTTGCTCAATGTACGGTAATAAACAGATCGCCAAAAGCCGCAGGAATACTAAAGGCAACTCTAGTTGACAGGCGCAATTTGGTTGCTGCGGAGACACAAGCGTTTTCCGGTGGTTTGAACCATAAAGCAATTTTTTATTCAGGAATTAAACGGGTTTCTCTCAAGATTGATGAAAACGGTTATCACAAAAAGGAATCGGTCGCTAAGGAAAGTATTGTCAACCTATTTCCCATTCTCAAAGCCCCGGTTGTTGAGGGGGTGCAGGAAAAAGGATGGTTCGCATTTTTTGGAATACCTGCAATCAATGCTGATGACAAGGGTCCATATACCTTTGGTCTCACGCTGACAGACACGCTTGGACATCTGCATGGTCCCGTAGACCTCTCTCCAGAACTGGAAGTGAGGGATATACTGTGACCAAACATCTGAAGAATTAGGGACTGAAGCCCTGCTCCTGTGGAGTATTTTTCTCAGGCGTGAAGCCCGATTTTTCTGCTATTCGACGCGTAGAGATTCCATCGGGTCTAGCTTGGCAGCGCGAGTGGCCGGGAGCCATACAGCGAAAAGGGCCACAGCGCTTAATACGACTGGCACAGTGATAAATACGATGGGATCCCAGGGTTTGACTCCGAAGAGGAAGCTTGCGATCAGGCGGGTAAGGCCGAAGGCGGCGGCTACTCCGATGACGGCGCCGATGAGGGCGAGCTGCATGCCCTGCCAGACGACGAGGTTGCGGATGCGTCCGCGGTCGGCGCCGAGGGCCATGCGGATGCCCATCTCCTGCGTGCGCTGCTGCACGGTGTAGGCCATGAGGCCGTAGATGCCGATGGCGGCGAGGATGAGCGCGGAGGCTCCGAAGATGGTGAGCAGGAGCATGTTGAAGTCTTCGCGCGCAGTGGAGTGGACCACTACCTCGTCCATAGTCCGGACGCGGGCGACGGGGAATCCGCCGCTGGCCTGGCGAAGCTGCTCGGTGATGGCTGCACTCAGCTGGTGCGGGTCTCCGTGGGTGCGGACGACCCATGAGGTGGGAATGATATTGGCGTTGAGCGCCGTCATGCCGTCGGTGACCTGTGCCTGCGGAACGATCATGAGCGGGCGCGGGTCGCGATTGAGTCCGCCGTCGTGAATGTCGCCGACGACACCGATGATCTGTCGGGCGGGTTCTTCGAATTGCGGACCGACGCTTTTGCCGATAATGATCTGCTGGCCCACGGGGTCTTCTTTGGGCCAGAACTTTTTCTTCATGGATTGATTGATGAGCACGACGCCGGGCGCTCCGGTGCTGTCGCTGTCTTTGAAGTCGCGGCCTTCGATGATCGGAATCTTGTAGACATCGAAGTAGCCGGGTGAGGTGCTCATCCAGCCTGCTCCGCCGGTCTGACCGGATTTATCGAGTGGACGGCCTACGACGATGAAGGGCAGTCCGAAGCCGCCTTCGAGCGGCAGGCAGCAGGTGGAGGCCGAGGCTTCGACGCCTGGGATGGCGTTGAGGCGCTCGCGGCCATTGAGCGTGAGCTGGGCAACACCAGTGGTCTTCAGGAAGCGATCGCCAGTAAGCGACATTTGCAGCGTAAGGACGTTGTGCGGGTTGAATCCGGGATCGACGTGGCGCAGGGCAAGGAAGGTGCGGATGAGCAGCGCGGAGCCGATGAGGAGAACGAGCGCGAGCGAGACTTCGCTAATGACGAGCAGGGAGCGGGCTTTGCTCTGGCGGAAGCTGGTGCCGGCGCGATTGCTGCTTTCTTTCAGCGTGGAGTTTAGGTCGGGACGCGAAGCTCCGATGGCGGGGAACAATCCGAAGAGAATGCCGGTGAGGAAAGAGACGCCGACGGTGAAGAGGACCACGCGCCAGTCGATGCCGATGGCGGCTCCATTCTCACCGATGCGGGGGATGTCGCCGGGGCTGAGGGCGAGCAGGGCACGCATGCCGGCATAGCCAAGGATGAGGCCGAGGACGCCGCCGGTGAAGGCGAGCAGAACGCTTTCCACCAGCAGCTGGCGGATGATGCGGCCGCGTGTGGCTCCCATGGAGACACGGATGGCGAATTCACGCTTGCGGCCGGAGGCGCGAACGAGGAGCAGATTGGCGACGTTGGCGCAGGCGATGAGCAGGACGAAGCTGACGGCTCCGAGGAGGACGAAGAGAGAGGAGCGCACGTCGCTGACGATGCTGTCGCGGAGTGGCTCGCTGACAAAGCTATTTTTCAGATCGGCCTCAGGGTAGCGACGGTGGAACTGATCGTAGGCGACTTTGAGCTGGGCGTTGGCTTGCGCGAGGGTTACACCGGGCTTGAGGCGTGCGGCAGTGAGGAAGAAATGTCCCTGATTGATGCTGCTGGGATCGATCTGGAAGGGAAGCCAGACGTCGGCTTCGGGATCGGTGACAAAGGACTTGCCGAGGACGCCGACGACCGTATAGGGCTCATTGCCGAGAGAGATGGCGCTGCCGACGATGTGGGGATTGGCTCCGAAACGGCGCTGCCAGAGGCCGTAGCTGAGGACGACAACTTTCCCGCCATTGGGCGAGTCTTCCTGGGGAGTGAACGTTCGGCCCAGCTGGATAGGAGCCCCGAAGAGGCGGAAATAGGCTTCGCTGACGTGGATGCCGTGAACCTGCTCGGGGTGGTCACCGGTGAGATTGAAGCCGGGGCCGCCGAAGTCATAGGCGGAGACGTCTTGAAGAACGCTGGTCTGGTCGTGCCAATTGTTGTAGTTGGTGGGAGAGGCGACGGGACTTTTGCCGTCGGGAAATGCATTGAATAGCTGGACAATGCGGTCGGCGTCAGGATAGGTGAGGGGCTTGAGCAGGACGGTGTTGACGACGGTGAAGATGGCGGTGTTGGTGCCGATACCGAGGGCCAGGGCTGCTATCGCTGCGATGGTGAATCCAGGACTTTTGAAGAGGCTGCGCAGGGAGTGCTTGAGGTCATGCCACAGATTGGCCACTGGGTTCCTTTTTCTGCTCTGGTTTGGTGGTTAGACGGAGCGGCTTGCGATTCGCTCTTTGACGGCTGGTGAATTGTACGTGAGGTGGGTGGGGGTGGTTCCGGATTATTTACTGGGGTTGTGGTTCCCACCCTTTCGCAAAGTGCGCGAAACGATGGGGCACCCGTTTTCGTGCGGATGCTCGCTAACTGCAGGTCCCTCGACTTCGCTCGGGATGACAAATGTGTGGGGGTGGGATGACGGCGTCAAAATGGTGCTGTGCAATCCCCGGGCCAAAGGCGAGACCTGGCATCCATGTTTGTGCCCCGAGATGTTAGGGAGGGCCGACCTTTGGTCGGCTTCGCACGAACGTTGTTCGTGCGGGTCCTTCGACTCCGCTGCGCTTCGCTCAGGATGACGGCGAAAGGGTGGTGGTTCCCACCCTTTCGCGAAGTGCGCGAAAGGATGGGGCATCCGTTTTCGTGCGGATGCCTGGAAAAAGCAGATCCCTTCGACAGGCTCAGGGCAGGCTCTTCGTTACGCTCAGGATGACAATCGGAGGGCGAGTTTGCTTAGAATGCGGATTTTTTGGGTAGAAAGGCGTCGAGGAGCAGGAGGATGCCGCCGCAGACGATGGCGGAGTCGGCGACGTTGAAGTCGGGCCAGTGATAGCTCCAGTGGCCCCAGCGGAGGAAGACTTCGAGGAAGTCGGTCACGACGCCGTAGTGGATGCGGTCCCATACGTTGCCGAGCGCTCCGCCGAGGATGAGGGCGAGAGCGATGCCGGCGGCGGTGAAGCGGCGGCCCACTTTGAGGATCAGGCCGAAGACGACGAGGATGGCGATGAGGGAGAAGATGGTCAGCATCCAGCGCGTGCGTGCGGGCGATGGCGAGTCGGTGAAGAGGCTGAAGGCTGCTCCGGGATTGAGGACGTGCGAGATGAAGAAGTAGCGCGGGATGATGGTGATCTCGTCGCCTACGGCGACGTGGTGCTGCACCCAGATCTTGGTCACGCGGTCGAGCGCGATGATGAGAGCGGAGATGGCGAGTAGCCAGCCGCGGCGGTCTTTGTTCAAAATCTCGTTCCTTTAAAAGCCCGGGGCTAAAGCCCCTTCGTTTTTCTTTTATTCACCGGGCTAAAGCCCGGTGCTTCTACCCTATTTTGTGCGCTGTCTTCGACAGCGGTCATTTCCGCCCATGTTAGCTTTGCGAACATGGGGCACCCGGTTGCGTCGGAGTTGGGATTGTGGTTCCCACCCTTTCGCAAAGTGCGCGAAAGGATGGGGCACCCCTTTTCGTGCTGCTCGATGCAAAAACAGATCCTTCCCCTTCACTGCGTTCGGGTCAGGATGACAATCATTTTTTTATACGCTCACCGTTTGCTTGTAGCCCATTTGTTCGAGGGCGAGGGCGCAGCGTCCGCAGACTTTGGGCCATGGGCCGAAGGGTTGGACTCGTTCAGGGCTGTTGTCGGCGTAGTAGTTCCAGCAGCGTTCGCACTTTGTGCCGTCTGCCGGGCTGGTTGTAGCCTGCGGCGTATCGTTTGCGGGGGCGCTTGCGAGCGTCACCTGTGAGACGTTGAGGAACTCTTTCAGCACCTTCTCATATTTTCTTAGCAGTTCGTAGTCGCTGGATGGTACGGAAACCTGCACCTTCGCTTCCAGAGCTTTTCCAATCTTTCCGGCTTTGCGGTCGGCTTCAAGAGCCTTGAGCGCTTCATCGCGGACGAGGAAGAGCTTCTGCCAATCGGTCAGCAGAGAAGTGTTCTGCGGAGCGATCTCTTCTGCCGAAGGGAAGTGTGCGAGGTGGACGCTCGTGGCGCGTTTTGCGTCGGCGGGCAGGTAGCTCCAGACTTCGTCGGCGGTGAAGCTCAGGATGGGGGCGACTAAGCGCACCAAGGCTTCGGCGATTTTGTAGATGACGGTTTGCGCGGAGCGGCGGGCGATGCTGGTCGGCGCGAAGGTGTACATGCGGTCTTTGAGCACGTCGAGGTAGAGCGCGCTCAGGTCGACGATGCAGAATTCGTTGATGGCCTGGTAGACGCGGTGGAACTGGAAGTCTCCATACCAGCCGCCATTGCCGTCTGCACCTGATACTTTTTCGACCAGCTCGCGGGTGCGGGCAAGCATGTACTGATCGAGCGGGAGCAGGTCTTCATAGGGCAGCGCGTGTTGAGCGGGGTCGAAACCATTGAGGTTGCCCAACAGGAAGCGGAAGGTGTTGCGCAGCTTGCGGTAGTTGTCGGCGACGCGCTGCATGAGGTTTTCGCTGGCGGCTACGTCTTCGCGGAAATCAACGGACGCAACCCAGAGGCGGACGATCTCCGCGCCGAGGCGGTCGGCGATATCGACGGGATCGACGCCGTTGCCGAGAGATTTCGACATGGCGCGACCCTGCTCGTCGAGGGTCCAGCCGGCGGTGCCGACCATGGTGTAGGGGGCCTTGTGTTCTGCGCCGACGCCAACGGAAGTGAGCAGGGAAGTATGGAACCAGCCGCGATACTGGTCGCCGCCTTCGAAATAGAGGTTGGCTGGTGGGGCGATCTCGGGCTCGGCTTCCATGACGGAGTGCCAGCTTGCGCCGGAGTCGAACCAGACGTCGAGAATGTCCATCTCTTTGCGGAAGTCGGCATTGCCGCAGCTTGCGCACTTCGTTCCAGAAGGCAGAAGCTGCTCGGCCTCGTGCGTGTGCCAGGCGTCGATACCTTCTTTCTCGAACAATGCCACGATGCTTTGATTGATGGTCGCGTTTTTAAGTGGCGTGTGGCATTGGTTGCAGAGGAATACGGCGATGGGCACGCCCCAGATGCGCTGGCGCGAGATGCACCAGTCCGGGCGCGTGGCGATCATGTTGGTGATGCGTTCTTCGCCCCAGGCCGGGTCCCATTTGACGGAATTTTTGATCTCATCAAGCGCGAGCTGGCGGAAGGTGGTTCCCGTTCCGTCGGCTGCTTTCATCGGCGTGTCGATGGCGATGAACCACTGCTCGGTTGCACGGAAGATGACGGGCTTATGGCAGCGCCAGCAGTGCGGATAGCTGTGATAGATGTCGCTGCGGCCCATGAGGACGCCGCGCTCGTCGAGCAATTTGATGATGGGCTCGTTGGCTTTGAAGACGGTTAGACCTTCGTATTCGGACAGGCCGTTGCGCAGGCGGCCGGCATTGTCGACGTTGCAGGTCTGGTCGAGGCTGTATTTTGCTCCGGTGTAGAAGTCGTCGGCACCGTGGGCGGGTGCGGTGTGGACGGCGCCGGTGCCCTGCTCGGTGGTGACGTAGTCGGCGAGCACGCCAAGGATGCTGCGGTCGAGGAACGGGTGCTGGAAGGTGACGCGTTCGAGCTGCGCACCCTTGAAGCGGGCGACTTCTTTCGCGTCCTGCAGCTTGCAGGCTTCGCGCACGGATGCGGCGAGGGCATCGGCGACGACGTAGGTGCTGCCGTCTTGTTCCAGAGCGACGTAGTCCAACTCAGGATGAAATGCGACGGCTAACGATGCGGGCAGCGTCCAGGGCGTTGTGGTCCAGATGATGGTCGAGACGTTTCTTCCGGCGAGCGCGGGGTCGATGGCCGCGGGATCGCTTGTCAGCGCGTACTTTACGTAGACGCTGGGGCTGGTGTGCATCTCGTACTCGATCTCGGCGTCGGCGAGAGCGGTGCGGTCGTTGATGCACCAGTAGACCGGCTTGAGGCCCTTGTAGACGAAGTCCTGCTCAAAGAAACGGTAGAAGATTTCGAGTGTTTTGGCCTCGTACTCCTTTGACATGGTGGAGTAGGGATTTTCCCAGCGGCCGAGGATGCCGAGGCGCACGAACTGGCTGCTTTGCAGATCGATATACTTCTGCGCGTAGGCACGGCAGGCGCGGAGGAAATCGACGGACGACATTTCGAGCTTTTTGCGGCCGAATTGTTCGTCGACTTTGATCTCGATGGGCAGACCGTGGCAGTCGAAGCCGGGAATGTAAGGCGCGTCAAAACCGGCCATCGTTTTGGACTTGACGATGAAGTCTTTCAGGCATTTATTGAGAGCGTGGCCGAGATGAATGGGACCATTGGCATAGGGAGGTCCGTCGTGCAAAAGATAGCGGTCGGAGCCCCTACGGGCGCTGCGAATCTGCTGGTAGAGTCTGGTCTCCTCCCATTTCTTGAGGCGCGCAGGCTCATTTTGCGGCAGATTGGCCTTCATGGGGAAGTCGGTTTGTGGCAGCGTAAGGGTCGCCTTGAGTTCCAAAGCTCCCGGCAAGCCTGTCGGCGTGCTGGGTTTGGGCGTGACGGACATCGTTTCTCCCGGGAAAAAGGTTCGATAAGGGGTAAAACTTTATTGTATCTGCTCGGAACAGTAACTTTGTGGTAGGGTGTACGTCTATATGGGGAAGGCCATTGTGTTTATTGCCCTCTTTGAGCTTGGCGGATACGAAGCGAAACGCGGTTTCTTCGACTTCTGTTCCTCCGGTCGCTTTGCTCAGGATGACAATTTTTTGAGTTGACTCCGCTCGGGATGAGAATGACAAGTCAAGGAAGAATGCTCAAAATGACAAATTTGAGAGTGCGGCGGCAAGCATCGCATAAACATTTCCTTGCACAGATTCAAGACAAGCGGGGCTTACGTCGTCCATAATGGAGGGATACACGGGTGGGCTGGTTGTTTTTTGGCTGCCCGGTTGAAGTGATATGGGCAATCAGCTTTTGACACCTCCGGAACTGGAACCAGGAAAAACTCGGTCGCAAGAGGAAGAGCACGGCCTCCTCGTCGAAACCGACGGTTCTATTTGGACATCGCTCATTTCGAACCTACGCGATGCCTTTTCCTCTTCGAAGCAGCCCCCGCTTCAGTTGACATCTCAGCCAGACGAAAATAGTGACCTCGTTGAAACGCTGAAAGAAGAATCGATCTGGAGATCGCTCTGGACGAATATTCAGGATGCGTTCTTTCCGAAAAAGCTGCCTCCACTGGAGCTGACTTCAAAGCCCATCGAAAGCGATGTGCTGCTGAAGTCGGAGCGAAGCGCAAAGTCGAGTGCGATTTCAGCCGCCGTGCACGCTCTGGTGATTGGGCTCATTATTCTCGCCATCATCGAAGCGCGCATTCACGCACGGGCGATCGATAAAAAGGCGCAGGTTACGCCTGTAGATATTTCGCCGTTTGTGCCGATGGCTCCTGCCGCGAAAGATGTGATGGGCGGCGGCGGTGGCGGCGGCAATCACGAACTGGTGGAAGCCTCGAAAGGCAAGCTGCCGAAGTTCGACAAGCAACAGATCACGCCTCCGCAAAAACTGTTGCTTGACAATCCGAAGTTGCCGGTTCCGGCGACGGTGGTGATGCCGAACATCAAGATGCCGGATGCGAATATGCCGAACCTGGGCATACCGCAATCGTCGCAAGTGGCACTGGCGTCGCAGGGTTCGGGTTCCGGATCGGGTTTTGGCACTGGCTCGGGCGGCGGACTCGGCTCGGGATCGGGCGGTGGTATTGGCCCGGGTTCCGGTGGCGGAACGGGCGGCGGTGTGTATCATCCAGGCGGCGGCGTTTCGGCTCCTCAGGTGATCTATGCTCCTGATCCGGAGTTTTCCGATGAAGCGCGGCGCGCCAAATATCAGGGCATCTGCGTAGTGTCAGTGATTGTCGACGCGCAGGGAAATCCGCAGCATGTGCATGTGATTCGGCCATTGGGAATGGGACTGGACGAGAAGGCTATCGAAGCGGTGAGACAGTATAAGTTCCGGCCCGCCATGTTCCAGGGGCACCCGGTTCCAGTGGAAGTGAATATCGAGGTGAACTTCCGAATTTACTAGCATCCATGCATGGCATGAACAAAACGGCAGCCGAAAGTGGCTGCCGTTTTCTATTCCTGAAGTTTGCGAGATGATTCGCGTGACACTGCTAAAGGCTCTAACCGTCACTTCTGTCTGAGTTCAATCACTTTGGCTTCAGCGGGTGCTATTACGTGATCACGGAGATTCGCCAACAACGCTTGCTCCGATTCGTATTGATAAGGCTTGAGCACCCAGTGATATCGCCGCTTTAAATCTCCGAACATTGCATATTCTCGTTGCCCATTAAGCAAGATTGTCTGAAGTGGGACAACCGTTGTAGGAATTACTATCGCCAGCTCATGTGGCACACTACTTGGCTCGGTCAGATCAGCGATTACGAATCTCGCCATGTTCGCAAGTGTGGTTATAGTTCCGGTCAAATCTTTGCCATCGGGCTTGTCGAAGTCGAAGAGAATTGGCAGAAAGTCGTGGTTGCGAAGCTCATCACGGAGTGCGTCCAGAACAGCTTTCCGCTCTTTGCTGAACCGTCCAAGAATCAACACGGCCTTCGAAGTGATCGTATTGATTACATGCTGGATTCGATCATTATTAAGCAGCAAGTACACAAATTGAGCGATTTCGAGGTTGTCCACTTGAATAGTGGGTTCGTAATGCGGGGTAATCACTAAGTTTGATTGAACTGCGCCTTCAAGATATAAGTTCCACGCCGATATCCCGTATACATGGCACTCAGTCAAAATAGCATCTCTGAGATTCGTAGTAAGCAGAGTCGCCTTACTGAGGTCTGCGCCATTAAGATTTGCCCGCAGAAGGTCCGCGCCGAACACTCTCGCCTCCTCAAGGCGCGCCCGACTGAGGTCTGCGTCAATGAGGAGCGTACCATTCAGGTCTGCTTGATAGAGATCAGCTCCACTGAGATTTGCATTCCTTAGATCTGATTTGCCCAGGTCTGCTCCTTGAAGGTTCGCACCTCGAAGGTCCGCTTTTCTGAAATCGGAACGGTAAAGTCGGGCATCAACCAGCTTTGCCTCAATTAGGTTCGTGTTAGCCAGATCGGCATCAAAAAAATCTGTCTTACTAAGATTTGCCTTATGGAGGTTTGCGCCGCCGAGGTTTGCTCGGCTGAAAGACGCCTCATGAAGATCCGCGCCACTGAGGTTGGCCCCATCAAGGTCCGATTCACGGAAGGTCACCTGAGCGAGCGTCGCTAGAGCGAGGTTCGCTCCTCTCAAATCCGCTTCGCTAAGGATAGCCCCTTCAAGATTCGCCTCATATAGGTCTGCATCGTTAAGTTTGGCTCGTCTCAAATCCTTCTTTCTCAGGTTCGCTTTTTTTAGATCGACTGCAACGTCAGGATTCTCTTTCCGCCACCGATTCCACGCCTCGACCCCCTCGTTAAGCTTCGCGAGATGTTCAGGATTAGCCATTGGTTCGTGCTCACTTCGCGGACTCAATCATACTGAAAGCCGCAATTACTATATTCCAAGACGTCAGGGAACCAATTTAGGAACCATTTGTTCAGTCAGTGTTCCTGCTTCAATCCGATCACTGGATGCTAACGCCAGTCCCGTTTAACTCTGCGTTGGGTGACACCGAGTTGCAGAACAAACTGCCACCAGAATCACTTGCCAAGGTTGAGACCATGTCTGGCAAGGGGTGGCGCAAAATTCTTGCGACTATTCCGCGCCCTTAATTCTCACGCGGGCAACATCAAGAGGGTGGCATTTATGCTCCCGTTCCGCAGGTGCGCAACTATCTTGACAGCTGCCTGCACATGAACAGACAGTCAAAAAACATTGCAAGCAGATTGAATCGATGGTGTCGTCTTTGTTCTTGCGGTAGTCGAATTTCGGCTCTGGGGAATGCCTGTCGTCGTTCATTGGGCCTGCTTCAATTCCGAGATCGGTCGTAAAACTTCAACCCCTATCCCAGTTGTACGCACCGTTCTATCGAGTACGGGCGGATTTTTATTTAGTCTCCGTTACAGTCTGGACAATTGGCAACATGCCAATGCAATGCATTGAGCGTCGAATAGACACGAGACAAGGCGTCCGCTGCGGACTCTGCATATACCTGCTTCACGACATCCCGTGACGTGTTCAGGAACACGAGGGCAAGACGGTTTCCCGTTTCGCAAAACCGCAATTCATCGCTAACTGTGGTCAGGTCGTTCAGTTCCATCAGTGCTGTGTTGCTCGCTCGTCCTACCCAAGGAGACAGCAGTTCGACCCCGTCGAGGTTCTGCCATCTCCCGTGCCGCTCCTCCCCCTAGAGGGGTCGGCTAATCATAAATCTGGCGAATGAACCTTAATCTAAGCTTAAAGGCGGGTGTTGGATGTCTGGTTGCTATCTTCACGACGGTCTTGCTGGCGCTGTGCGTCGTGCTATTACGGGTCTGCTAACGGGACATGTCGCTCACTCCGAATCAATGGGTAGATTTTGAAGTGATGATACGTCGATTGATGCCTAACTTATTGTAATCAAAGGATGGTGCGCCCAGAAGGATTCGAACCTCCGACCTATTGATTCGTAGTCAATCGCTCTATCCAACTGAGCTATGGGCGCACAGGTAGGTGACCGCGAACTCATTTAAAGATATCAAGTTCTACTTGATTTCGCAAACGCGGAAGGACACCTGGAAGGGCATCATTTGTCGCATCGTCGAGTGGCGTAAGTATAGGCGATGCACTAATCTGTATCGACATATTGCTGGCGGCTGTTCATCCTGCCCCAGTGAGAGAAAAGCAGATCCTGCGACTGTGTTTGGCCGACTACGTTTGGCGCAAAAAGCCGCGCCAAACTTCGCTCAGGATGACAAGCCTTTATGGGCAGTCACCACGCTTGTGAGCTGCTATCGGTCGATACTGCCTATGCTGGCGCAGAAGGAGAGTTGCATCCATGCAGAATGATGAGCAGGCGATTCGCGATCTTGTGGCCCGCTGGAATGAGGCCGCGATTGCCGGAGATGTAGACGCTGTGCTGACGCTGATCGCCGACGATGCGGTGTTTCTGGTGGCGGGGCGAGAGCCCTTTGGCAAGGAAGCCTTTGTGCAGGGGCTTCGCGCAGGGTTGGAGCATGTGCGGATTGATGTGCGCTCGGAGATTGAGGAACTGCAGGTGGTGGGGGACCTTGCCTGTCTGCGAAATCATCTGCGGGTGACGATGACGTCTCGCGGTGGTGGCGTGCCGATGAAGCGGGCAGGATATACGCTCACAATTCTGCGTAAGCAAGCGGATGGCAGATGGCTTTTGAGCCGCGATGCGAACCTGCTGACTGCTGATACGTCCGGGTAGACGTTACTTCGCGGGCGTTGGTGCTGGCCCTGCTTCGACGACGGGCTGGGGCGGGATGAGGGGAAGCTCTTCGGCGATGTTGATTCCGGCGCGGCGCAGGAGCTGCTCGACGATGGCCTTGTTGAGGCGGGTGGCGTCGTATTCGACGCGGATGGTCTGCCACTCTTCTTTCAACTGGACGCGGCGAATGCCGTAGACCTCACTCATGTTGCCGAGGGCCACCATGGCTGCTTCAGTTGGGTGCTGCTCGTAGCGGAAGAGGACTTCTACGGTGGTCATGGAATCCATGATAGCAGGCGAGCTACCGTCAGTCAGCCGGTTCGCGGTGCCAATCGATTTGGCATTTTTGCTTTCAAAAAGAAGCAGATCCTTTCGACTGCCGCTTCACTGCGCCTACAGGTTCTTGAGGTAATTGACGATTTCGGAGCTGGTCCAGTCCTGAGCGCCGATAAATTTGCGCCGGATTTTACCCTGGCCGTCGATGATGTAGGTCTCAGGCGGACGCGTGGTGCCGAAGGCAAGGTTGCTCTGCTGCGATTCGTCATGGATGGTGAGCATGTCGATGTGGTTGTCGATGAGGTACTGGCGATACGCGGAGGGATCGTCATCGAAGTCGACGCCGAGAACGACGATCTGCGGCATCTGCTTTTGCAATTCGATCAGCGAAGGAAACTCCTCGAGGCAGGGAGCGCACCAGGATGCCCAGAAGTTGAGGACCACGATTTTGCCGTGGTAATCGCTGAGATGGATGCTCTTTGAGCCGTCGACGATGGTGAAGTTGGGTGCGGGTTTGGATACCTGACCGGGATGAGAGCCGCGGTCGCATCCGGTGGCGGCAAGAAGCATGACGGCACACCCTACACTTCCTGCCAGGAACGGGCGGAAAGCATGGGGCATCCATGTTGAGAGATTCTGAAACCAGCGCACGTTTCTATAATACGGTGTGGACATGGTGGGCGCTGAGTTGGCATAGAGATGCGCAGAGATTTTCACCACAGAGAAAGCTTTTGCTCTCACTCGTTTTTTTATGACCCTTTTGGCTGCTAGTTAGCCTGTCTGATAGCCGGAGATATGGATTGAACCTGACTGTGATTGTTCCTGCAAGAAATGAAGAGGATTGCCTGGATGCATGTCTTGAGTCGCTGGTCTCTCAGGCGGATGCAGGATGGGTGCTGGGACGTGACTGGGAAATTTTTGTTGTGGACGATGGCTCGACGGATGGGACGCGAGAGATTGCAAAAAGTTTTGATGCTGTCACAGTCATCAGTCCGGAAGCATTGCCTGAAAAGTGGACGGGCAAGGCGAATGCAGCGTGGACGGCGGCACAGCGGGCGCAGGGCGAGTGGCTGCTGTTTACCGATGCAGATACGGTGCATGAGCCGGGAGATTTACGGCGCGCGCTGCATGAGGCGGAGAAGCATGAGGTTGCGATGCTGTCGTATTCGCCACGGCAGATTGTGACCGGGTTCTGGCAGCGGGCGTTGATGCCGCTGGTCTTCAGCGAGTTGGCGCTGGCGTATCCGCCGGCGAAGGTATCCGATCCGGAGTCGCGGCTGGCGGCGGCAAATGGGCAATTCCTGCTGGTGCGGCGCGATGCGTACGTCCAGATCGGCGGCCACGAGGCGGTGGCCGAGTCGATGCTGGAGGATGTGGAGCTGGCGTACCTGGTGAAGCGGCGCAAGCTTGGATTGCGCTTCCGGTATGCTCCGGATGCGCTGAGCGCGCGGATGTATCGCAGCTTTGGGCAGATGTGCGAGGGATGGACGAAGAACCTTGCGCTTCTGTTTGGGAACACGCTGGTTACAGCGGCGTGGAAGATGCTCGATATCGCATTGCTGGTGGGGCTGCCGGTGCTGGCGTGGTATTTTCCGGGGCCTTTAAGCGTGAGCACGCCGTGGATTACGGCGCGTCTGGTGATTCTGCTGGTATGGGTGCGGACGCTGTGGCGCTTCTATCGCAGGGTGGTGAAGTCGAATTTTCCGCTCAGTGATTGCTTATTGAGTGCGTTTGGGTTGCCCTTGTTTGTCTGGCTGCTGTGGAAGAGCTGGTTCGACCATACGATAACGAAACGCGTAGTCTGGAAGGGGCGTGAGTATGCGGGCGGGAGCCGTTGAAGCTTTTCGAGGCAGCTTTACATCTACTTTGTACTACGAGAAACAATGATTTTACTGACGAGAAAAGCTGAGTTTTCCGCCTCGCACTATTACTGGAACGAGGCATGGTCTCCGGAAGAAAATGAGCGCGTCTTTGGGAAGTGCGCGAATAAAAACGGGCATGGGCACAACTACACGCTGGAGGTGACGGTTGCCGGTGAAGTCGATGCGGCTTCCGGTTTTGTTGTGGATCTGAAAGAGCTGAAAGACGTGATGGAGCGCGAGGTCGTCGGCGTCTATGACCATCGGCATTTGAACAAAGAGGTGCCGGAGTTTGCGGAGATGATTCCGACGACCGAAAACATTGCAATTGCCGTGTGGAAGCGGCTGGATGGAAAAATTTCCGGCGCGAAGCTGCACCGCGTGCGGGTGTATGAGATGGCGGATTTGTTCGCCGATTATTACGGTGAGCTATGAGAGCGTATTTTTCGCGGAGATATCGTCTGAGTGCCTCGCATCGTCTGCACACTGACTCATTCAGCGAAGAGCAGAATCGCGCTATCTACGGCAAATGCAATAACCCGCATGGGCATGGCCACAACTATGTGATTGAGGTTACGGTTGGCGGTCCGGTGCATGAAGAAACCGGCATGGTGTGCGACATGGTGCATCTGGATGCGTGCGTGCGAAAAGAAGTGGTAGAGCGCTTCGACCACACAAATCTGAATCTTGACCCGCTCTTTCAGGATCGTGTGCCTACCACGGAGAATCTATGTATGAAGGTGTATCAGCTGCTGGTTGCGGCTTTTGATGAAGCAGAACTGGTGCGTGTGCGGATTGAAGAGACGAGCAATAATTCCTTTGAGTATCCGGTAAGCGGTGTTTTGCGGTAAGACGCCGACCGATGGATGGGCAGAAAAGAGAACGAAGATGGCGAGACCGGAAATTGTACGCAAGGCCGCGACGACGGGCCTGGAAAATATATCGACGCAGGACATTTACCGGGAGATTATTCGCCGCTTTGACGAAGACCCGACACGCGATGGACTAGAGCGCACGCCGGAGCGTGTGGAGAAATCTATGACGTTCCTGACCAAGGGCTATCGCGAGAATCCAACGGAGATACTGCGCGGCGCGCTCTTTGATGTGGATTACGACGAGATGGTGATCGTCAAGGACATCGAGATGTTCTCGTTGTGCGAGCACCACATCCTTCCGTTTTTCGGCAAGGTGCATGTTGCTTATATTCCGAATGGCAAAGTGATTGGCCTGAGCAAGATTCCGCGCCTGGTAGAGGTGTTTGCACGTAGATTGCAGGTACAGGAGCGGTTGACGCGGCAGATTGCCGATGCGATTCAGGAAGCGATCGAGCCGCAGGGCGTAGGCGTGGTGGTTGAGGCGCGGCACCTTTGCATGATGATGCGCGGCGTGGAGAAGCAGAACTCGTCGACTGTCACTTCGGCGATGCTCGGCGTCTTTCAAAAGCAGAATACGCGCGCGGAGTTCCTGTCGCTGGTGCGAGAGCGGGCGCAGAGCGGATTCTGATTTTTTCTCGGCTATAGTAATCAGAGTGAACGGCCTTCTCATTGTTGATAAAGCTGGCGGCATGACATCGCACGATGTGGTGGCGCGCGTAAGGCGGGCGACCGGTGAGTCGTCGATTGGGCACTTAGGCACTTTGGACCCGATGGCGACCGGAGTGTTGCCGCTTCTGCTGGGCAAGTACACGCGGCTGGCGCAGTTCTTCGGCGCGCTTGAGAAAACATATACAGGAACGATCCGCTTCGGATTTGCCACGGACACGTACGATGCCGAAGGGCAGCCGACGGGCGAGAGTGTGCCGGTATCGCTCACCCTGGAACAGGTGCGGAGTGGAGCGACACCTTTTCACGGAGAGATCGAGCAGATGCCTCCTCCTTTTTCGGCGAAGAAAATAGGCGGCAAGAAGGCATACGAGCTGGCGCGTGCCGGTGAGACGCCGAAGCTGAAACCGGCAAAAATCACGATCAAGGTATTTGAGATTACCGCTCTCGAGGAAGATACGGCCGCGTTTGCGATGACGGTATCTGCCGGAGGCTATGTGCGCAGCGTGGCGCACGAGTTGGGAATTGCGCTCGGCTGCGGCGCGCACCTTGCCAGTCTGCGGCGCGTGGCTGCTGGGCCGTTCGTGATTGAGGATGCGATTCCGCTTGCAGAGATTGAGGCTCAAACGGGTAGGGAACTCGAAGAAAAAATGCCTCATCCACGGGCGCTGCTTCCTGACCTGCCATCGGTAACCGCGGATACATTTTCAGTTGGACGTTTGCGCAACGGAGCTGCCGTGAACTTGCCGGAATTCAGCTCGGCGCCGATGGTGAAAATTTTTGAAGGCCAGCGCAATTTAGTTGCGATAGGACGGCGGCTTGCCGGGACTCTATTCCAGCCAATTGTAGTGCTGGGATAGCTTTACTTTCGGAGCACGGGCTTGAGCGCCTGGAATACATTGCGTGCGACCTGCTCGTTGCCTTTTTCCGTTGCGTGGATGCCATCTTCCTGCATGGAGCCGGGAACCCCATACACATTTTTGAGCAGGAAGGGAATGGACGGAACCTTGTATTTGCGCGCGAGCAGCGAATAGGTGTCGTTGAACTGCTGGATGTAGTCGGGGCCATAGTTGGGCGGCAGAGTAATTCCGGCGAGTACAACTTTGATTCCGGCTTTGAGCAGCGTGGAGACGATCTGATCTAAATTCTGGCGAGTGATGGCAATGGGTAGACCGCGCAGGCCGTCATTGCCGCCGAACTCCACGACAACAATTTGCGGATGAAGTGCGAGCACGTCTTTTAACCTGTCTACCCCGTCCTTTGTTGTATTGCCGTCGATGCCTTTATTGACGACGTGGTATTGATAGCCTTGGCTGTCGAGGTCGTGTTGCAGATAGTCTGGATAGGCGTGGCCAGATGCGGCGCCGTGGCCAGCAGTGAGCGAGTCGCCAAAACAGACAATGACAGGCAGATCGTGATTCGTACCCTTTGCTTGTGCCGCGCAGTCGCGATGGAACGTAGTGGCAATGCAGAACGTAAATAGAAGCAGCAGAACGTGTCGGCGCGTCACATAGGTATTGTAAGGGGATCGGAGCCAGGAATGATCGAAGTGCGAGGACTGAAGAAGTCGATTCGCAATGGAAACAGGACGGTAGAGATTCTGAAGGGAATCGATTTGAGCGTGCCACAAGGGCAGTTCCTGGCAATCATGGGAGCTTCGGGAAGCGGCAAGAGCACTCTGCTGGGATTGTTGGCGGGACTCGATGCTCCAACGGAGGGTGCGGTCCTGGTGGATGGAACGGACATCAGCCAATTGCCGGAAGACAAGCTGGCGCAGGTGCGCGGAAAGAAAATCGGATTTGTGTTTCAGTCCTATCAGCTGATTCCAACGCTGACGGCGCTCGAAAATGTTCTCCTTCCATACGAGCTGAACGCGGAGGGCGGCGATGGAAAGAGACGCGCTACTGCATTGCTCGAGACGGTTGGATTGGCGGATCGCCTTCATCACTATCCGGTGCAACTCTCGGGTGGCGAGCAGCAGCGTGTGGCGCTGGCGCGGGCCTTCGTTGTAGAGCCGCCGATTGTGCTGGCGGACGAGCCTACGGGGAATCTGGACTCGAGCAACGGACAGCATGTGCTCGATCTGCTGACGAAGCGCCAGCGTGAAGCGAACACGACATTGGTGCTGGTTACGCACGACAGGCAGATTGCGGATCGCGCCGACCGGCGCATTTTTCTGCGCGACGGTCGCATTGTTTCCGATGAAAGCGGAAAGCAGGATGGGAATGGAGATTGATCAAAAACCCGCGCTTGGCTGGGATACGGCGGCAAAGATTGCCTGGCGCGAATTACGCGCCTCGCGGACGAAGTTCCTATTTGTAATTCTTTCAGTTGCAATTGGCGTTGCGTCGTTAACCGGGGTCCGCGGTTTCAGCGAGTCCTTCCAGAAAACGCTGCTCGATCAGGCACGGAGCATTATGTCAGCGGATCTTTCGGCGCGGATGTTCCGGCTTATTACCCCGCAGGAAAATGCGAAGCTGGATGCGTTGGCTGCCGCCAAGGGCGTTGAACGTACTTCGGTCACGGAAACAGTTTCGATGGCGTCGTTGCAGGGTGATCCGGTTCCGCTGCTGGTGTCATTGAAAGTGGTGGACCCGGCGAAGTACCCGTTTTATGGGACGGTGATCCTGAATCCTGCAGGCGATTTGCGCACTACACTCACCGATTCATCGGTGGTTGTGGACGACAATCTGCTGGTGCGGTTGCGCGCCAAGGTGGGAGACACGCTGAAGATAGGCGGTCAATATTTTCGTATTGCTGCGGTGATTGAAAAAGAGCCGGACCGATTGACGGCAGGTGTTGGCCTGGGGCCACGCGTGATGATGACGCGGACCGCTGTCGATAGGACAGGTCTGTTGCAGGCGGGAAGCCGCGCCACAGAGCGGTACCTGTTTAAGTTGTCGCCACAAAGCGGGAAAGTGGGGGATGCGCGCGGCGATCTTGAAAAGATTTTGCCGGATGGGCAGATTACTGATTTTCGCGAGACGAGTCCGGCGCTCTCAGAAGGGCTGGATCATGCAACCGGATTGTTGAGCCTGATTTGCCTGGTCGCAATGGTGCTGGGAGCGATTGGCGTAGGGATGGCAATGCGCGCGCATCTGCAGCAGCGTATCGACATTCTGGCGATTATGAAGTCGATTGGCGCGCGGTCTTCGGATATTCTGCGCATCTATTTGTTACAGACACTGTTACTTGGAACGATTGGCGCGCTGCTGGGGATCGCGCTTGGTCTGGGCGTCGAATGGGCTCTACCATTTTTCTTTGGAAAACTTCTGCCCATTCAGCCGCCGTTGCGGCTGCCGGTGCGCTCGGTGTCGGCTGCATTTGGGACAGGAATTTTGACGACGATACTCTTCTGCCTGCCGCCGCTGCTCGATGTGCGGAAGATTCGCCCGAGCATTGTGCTGCGCAAGACTGTTGAGGGCGGCGATGCGGATGGCAAGATGAGCGTGTGGAAACGGATTCGTGAGAATCAAGCTCAATGGATTTCTGCCGTTGTGATTGTTCTTGCGCTTGGGGGGATCGCGGCTGCTCTTGCCGATTCCATGGTGGTAGGGAAGTGGTTTGCTGCTGCGCTCTGTGGACTACTCGTTGTCATCCTTGGACTGGCAGCCGTAACACTGCGTACGTTGCGGGCATTTCTCAATAAGACACGGCTGCATCTGCATTCGGCACTGCGTCATGGACTGGCAAATCTTTATCGGCCCGGCAATCAGTCGGCGGCGGTGCTGGCGGCGTTGGGCACGGGTGTCATGCTGATTCTGAGCGTTTTCCTGATGCAGCATGCGATTGTCAACCGGATGAATTCCGATGCGACGACGAGTGCGGCGAATATCTTCCTTGTCGATATCAGTCAGGATGAGGTGCAGGGAGTGAAGGATCTCGTGCTGCATCAACCGGGCGTGCAGAACAAGTTCGAGGCGATTCCCATTGTGTCTGCACGTATTACGGCCGTCGATGGCGTGCCCACAGATCAGTTAAAGGTGAAGAATTATCCGAAACGCCTGCTCTCGTCTATTTCGTTGACATGGGCGGATGCGGTGCCCGAGGGCGTGAAAGTCACACAGGGAAAATGGTGGACGAAGAGCGATGCGGATGGGCTCGCGGTAGTAGACCACGCGGCGCGCAGATTGAATCTTCATCCGGGATCGGCGGTCGATTTTGCATCGGGTGAGACGATCATTCATACGCATGTTGTGGCGATTTATAAAGCCGAAGGCGAACACGTGTTTGCGCGCAGCGAATTTGTTTTACCGTCAGGACCGCTTAAAGGGTTGCCGAATGTCTGGTACGCGGCGGTGCATGTGCCGTCGAAGCAGATTGCTTCGATGGAGCGAGCATTATTCGCGGCGTATCCTACGGTGACGGTGATCAATATCGCAGACATACTGGATACGGTGCAGGGCGTGGTGCATCAGATCACGCTAGTGATTCGCTTCCTTGCAGGATTTTCCATTCTTTCCGGAGCGATCATTCTTGCTTCGAGCGTGGCGAGTACCCGTTTCAGAAGGATTCGCGAGGTGGTGGTGTTGAAGACGCTGGGGGCGACGCGTAATCGGATTGCTACCGTGTTCAGCGTGGAATTTGTTGTTCTTGGATTGCTGGCCGGGTTTGTGGGCGTGATCTTCGCTAATTTACTGACGCGCGTATTGCTGCACAAGATGGAGGTCCCGTATCATCCTGAATTTGCTGTGAGTGGAATTTCTGTGATTGCGACAGCTGTGCTCGCGGTGATTACCGGATGGTTTGCCAGCTTCAGGATTCTCGGGCAGAAGCCGCTGGAAGTGTTGCGGGAGGAGTAAGCCCATACTTCCCGCGAAACGTTGCAGGAAGTATGGGCCGCAAATAACCTATTCGTTTGCGATGCCTTCGAAGTTCTTGCGCGAAGTGAAGCGCCGCACGAGCAACGGCATAACAAAGAGGATTGAGAAGACAGTGGTGAGCATGCCTCCGACGACGACGCGCGCGAGCGGCTGCTGTGCCTGAGCGCCGATGCCATTGGAGACAGCGGCAGGGAGCAGGCCAAGACCCGCCGCCATGCAAGCCATGACCACCGGTCGCATTTCATCGAGGCAGCCTTTTTCCAATCCGCGATTAAATCCTTCCTCACGCTGTGCGCGGCGGATTCCAGAAAGGAAGACGACCGCGCCAAGTGTTGCCACGCCAGTGAGCGATGTGAAGCCGACTGCTGCGGAGATGCTGAACGATGTGTGTGTGAGAAAGAGTGCGAGTATTCCACCGATGGCGGCGAAGGGCAGTGTGCCGACGACGATGAAGGCGTCGGTCCAGGTGCGGAACTGAATGTAGAGAAGGACCACAATGACGGCCAGGCTGACGGGAATGATATAAGCGAGGCGACGTTGTTCTTTCTGAAGGCTGTCGAACTCGCCGGCCCAGGTGTAGTTATAGCCGGTGGGCAGCTTTACCTTGTTGGATAGTTGCTGCTTCAAATCTTGAATCGCGCTGGCGAGGTCGCGTCCGCGCACACTGAACTTGATGGGGATATAGCGGCGTCCGCCTTCGTGGTAGATCATGAAGGCGCCGTTCTTGAGGCCTACATCGGCGATCATGCCAAGCGGTACCTGCGCGCCGTCGGGAGTGGGCAAAAGGATTTTGCTGATTGCCTCTGGCGTGTCTCGATATTGCGAGGAGTAACGCAAAGAAAAGTCGAAGCGGCGGTCGCCATCGATGATTTGTGTTACCGGCGCGCCGCCGACTGCTGCCTGGACGACGCTGTTTACATCCTGCGGTTGAAGGCCGTAGCGCGCCGCTTTGCTGCGGTCAATGGAAACCATTAAGCTGGGCTGGCCTGTGACTTTGAAGACGCCGATGTCCGCGATACCTTGGACCTTGCTCATGACGCCCTGAATCTGGTCAGCGATGCGCGTCAGGTCGTCGAAATCGTTGCCGAAGAGCTTGAGCGAGTTTTCACCCTTCACTCCCGACATTGCCTCTTCGACATTGTCCTGGATATTTTGTGAGAAGTTGAAATCGATACCTGGATATTGTTGGAAGTCCTTCTCAATAGCAGAGATCAATGTGTCCTTGTCGCCGTGAAATTGCGGCCGCCATTCCCCAGCGGGTTTCAGGCTGGCAAGAAATTCAATATTATTGAAGGTGCTGATGTCTGTACCGTCATCCGGCCGTCCCATCTGCGAGATGACCTGGGTGATCTCGGGATAACTGCGCAGCGTGGCGCGGATTTTATCGGACATTTTCTCCGATT
>Ga0206863_1075_pt1 | contig 35305 bp, 33 predicted proteins | sample Alteio_BWOrgCont_41_FD_152634 | JGI IMG/M metagenome (GOLD analysis project Ga0206863, IMG submission 152634) | Enriched cells from forest soil in Barre Woods Harvard Forest LTER site, Petersham, Massachusetts, United States -... | ecosystem: Environmental > Terrestrial > Soil > Temperate forest >...
ATACGTAAATTGCATTCGTAGGTTGTTAAATATAACCCGCATTGTATAACGTAGAATTATTCATGGACCGTCGCATTGCTCACTTTGATTTAGACTCCTTTTTTGTTTCAGTAGAATGCTTACGAGATAAATCGTTATTAGGAAAACCTGTAATCATAGGTGGTTCATCAGACAGAGGCGTAGTAGCATCATGCAGCTATGAAGCACGTAAGTTTGGTGTTCATTCAGCCATGCCAGGTAAGTTAGCTAAAAGGCTTTGCCCCAGCGCCATATTCATAAAGGGTGATATGGAACTCTATTCCGAATATTCCCGTAAGGTAACCCGGATTATAGAAGAACGCTCCCCGCTAGTAGAAAAAGCCTCTATTGACGAGCACTATGTGGATGTAACGGGTATGGATCGTTTCATAAAACATAGTCTTTTATGGACACAAGAGTTGCGGCAAACGATTATCAAAGAAACTGGATTGCCCATTTCTTTTGGTTTATCGGTAAATAAAACAGTCTCTAAAATGGCCACGAATGAAGCTAAACCCAATGGTGAAAAATATATTGAGCCGGGAACAGAAAAAGCCTTTTTAGCTCCCTTATCTATTCGTAAGATTCCTGGTATTGGATCAAGAACATACGTAGTATTGAGTAATATGGGGATAGAGAAAATAGAATCTATCCAGAGGATGACAAAAGAAACCATGTATAATGCCTTGGGCGAAAACGGAGAATCTATCTGGAGAAAAGCCAATGGTATCAATGATTCTCCTGTTATTCCTTTTCATGAACAAAAAAGCATAAGCACGGAAACTACTTTTCATAAAGATATATCCGATACCGAAAAACTAAAAAATATTTTGACCGGAATGGTGGATGAATTGGCTTTTTCTCTTCGTAAAATAAAAAAGGTAACGGCCTGTGTTACCCTCAAATTACGATACCCTAACTTTGAAACACATACTTTCCAAACACATATACCCTACACTGCAGCCGACCATGTTATACTTAGAAAAGTGATGGAGCTATTTCAAAAAAATTATTCAGGGCAGCCTTTAATCAGACTTATTGGCATACGTTTCAGCGATCTTGTTTCAGGACTTAACCAGATAGACCTATTTGATGATACTGAAGAGATGATAAATTTGTATCAGGCAATGGATAAAATAAGAAAGCGCTTTGGCGAAAAGGCCATAACAAAGGCTGCGTCCATAAGGCCGCATACAAAGCCTTTGACAATGGGAAAAGACTAATTGCTATAAATAATTCATTGCTTTTTCGTTACTGAATCGGGGAGGTTAACAACCATGTCGTTAAACTTATATATGTACACCGTTTCATTTCTATTAACAGGATTTAGTTTCCATACTAAAATATCGATATAGCTGGGTGTTATTGTAGTTTGGTATGTAGTAGTAGGAAATACTTTTTTAAAGGCCGCGACTCTTTGGTCAATTTTATCCGTTCCGAAAAAGAGTACATAATTGGGGTGGAATAATGGATTTTTATCATACTTATGAGCGATGTATGCATCGGAAAGAGATTTTTTATTATTTATTTCTACAGGATGAAAGTTCCACCTGTTTGCATAAAAATAAGGGAGCTGTGTTACATCATCCCTAAAGCTTTCCTCTACCATATAGTTTTGCAAATCTTTCTGTTGATATAGATAATACATGCTCTCTACCCTTGTTCTTTTTGAATACATAGTAGAAACAACGGGCAAAGCAATGAAATTAAGTATCCAGAAAAATGTCCAGCAGCCTTTTAATAATCTTTGGTGCCTTTGCCAGTATTTTGATGAGGCAATAAATTCATTCCAGCCTATGCACCCCAGAATAATAACAAAAGGAATCATAGGTAGTATAAATCTTTCCTGCTTATTGGGAAAGGCAGAATGAAAAGCGAAAAATAAAAATGCAGGTAGAAAGAGTACGGTATATTTTTTCCATGACCGGAAGAATCCGAACATTAAAAATAAACTTACAGGAGGTACTAAGATACCTGCCAGTACAAGAAAATAATTGTACCAGGGCCCGTTAGGGTAATTGTGGGCATTGGTCATGTTATATGCTATATATGCCCTGAACTCTGCCAATGGTTTGCCCCATATAAATAAATCTACTATACCCTGCACAGCAAAGAATGTGGCCGCTACCATGAGGCAGAAAATGAAAAGATGTTTCCAGTTTTTTCGGAATAAGAGGATAAGCCCAAATCCCGCAGAAAACATAGCTGTCTGGAAACGGGTATTGATGGCGATTCCGCATAAAATACCCATCCAAAAATAAGTGCTTAGTTTTTCCTTTCTTTCCGGATTAACAGCCAGCCATGTAGCTATTAAAAGCGGGGGTATGCAAAACATTTCAACCAGGTTGCGCACACTTAGCATAGGCATAAACCAAAGGATAGAAAGTAATAATCCTGCCTGGCGGGCAACTTTTTTGCCTCCATATAAATTAGCAATCTTATACCCGACTACTATAGTGATAAACGACCATAATGCCATCAGAGCCCTTATTACATACATTTTATGCTGGGGGTCTACCATCCCCCGCCATTTGAGATAGTAAAGAATTAAGTAATGCAATCCGGGGAAAAACAAACTGGGCCCCTCCGGAGCGTTATTCATTTCAGGCCTTCCGCCAAGCCAGGAGTTATAATCAAAGCCATCAACCCAGGAACCTGCAGGATCAAGTACCAGAAACTCATCATCGTGAAAAGCGAAACCTTTAGAAAAAATGACCGCTATCAAGCGGAAAAGTATGCCCAGAAATAATATAAGGGCAAGAGGTTTTTCTTCCCACAGTTTACGGATAATCTGCCTAATCTGCACGCTTGCGGAGTTTAATTAACTTTAATCGGAGGATTATTAGTACTGAAAACAGACTTTTGGCTATTGCTACTTCCAGCTTTAGCTTTAAAGGTATTTAGTCCGTCTTCCAAAAATTGCTTGTACTCGGTAATGTCCGGTGTGTATCCGCGTTGCGGAGTAAGTATATTGCCCTCGGCATCAACAAGCACGTATAAAGGTTGTGTATTGCTTTTGTAAAGATTCGTTTCCATATCGGTCCACCTGTCGCCATCCGTTTCAATTTTGGAACCATCGAATTTAGAAATAGATTGTTTATCGGCAGGCAGTTCATTTTGATCGTCCACGTATAAGGAAACCAGTATATATTCATTATCAATAATGCCATAAATAGATGGATCAGACCATACATTTTCCTCCATTTTCCGGCAATTAACGCAAGTATTGCCTGTGAAATCAATCATAATAGGCTTATTCAATTGCTTTGCCATAGCCACAGCCTCGTCATAATTATGCAGGCAGTTTATATGTGGAGGGCATCCGTGTACACTAACACTTTTTGCCGCTGTTTTTCCCGGGGTATCGCCTCCATTGCTCTGTCCGTATGGTGCTCCCGATGACAGTGCCCATCCTTCAGAATAGGAAGCAGGGGGAGGAAATCCACTTAACAGCTTGAGCGGTGCGCCAAATAAACCGGGAATAAGATAAAACGAAAACGAAAAAGCTAAAACGGCCAGGATTAAACGGAAAACACTAAGATGCTTAAATTCAGAATCGTGGGAAAATTTTAATTTACCGATAAGATAAAGGCCTGTCAGGGCAAACATCACAATCCAGATGGCAACGAATATTTCCCTTCTCAGTATACCCATGGGGCCATTAATGTGGAAGTGCAGCCACTTGATATGCAGCCCTACCAAATCAGCATTGGATAAAAACTTGAGTGAAAAGGTTATTTCCAATAGACCCAATACCACTTTTACACTATTGAGCCATCCACCTGACTTGGGTACTTTAGCTAATAAATGCGGAACTGCAGCGAACAGGGCAAATGGCAATGCCATGGCAGATGAAAACCCCAACATCCCGACAATCAGGCTCCAGTAGCCGCCGCTTTGTGCCACCCCTGCAAGAAGCGAACCCAGTATGGGCCCTGTACAGGAAAAAGATACAATACATAAAGTAAGCGCCATAAAGAAAATGCCTAAAAGGCCTCCTTTTTCAGAAGCGCTATCCGTTTTATTGACCCAGGAACTGGGAAGCGTTATTTCAAAAGCACCCAGGAAGGAGAACCCAAAAATGACAAACACAATAAAGAAAAGAAGGTTTACCCAACCGTTGCTCGCAATAACATATAATCCCGAAGGGCCTGCAATAGCTGTTATTAATACGCCCAACAGGACATATATAAGTATAATGCTTAATGCATAGATATAAGGCCCCGCTGACTTCCTTTTATTTTGCGCGGATGTTCTTTTTGTGAAGAAACTAACGGTAAGAGGTATCATAGGGAAAACGCAGGGTGTAATAAGAGCCGTAAGGCCACCGAGAAAACTCAATATGAATATTAACAAATAGCCTGAACTTCCTGATTTGGCCGGAGGCACTGTTGGTGGTATGGTTATAGCAAAGTCGAATGCCTTTGGAGGGAGGCACATACTTTCATTGCACACCTGGCAATATACGTTGCCTTTTAGGATAAAACCTTTCGGGCTATGCACAACTATTTTTTGGGTAAAATCTGCCTGATTGAAGAAATACTTTACAATTAATTTGAATGTAGAGTCATATTTTGTAATACATGAATCTACATCCATTGTTTTACCTTCCAGCTTATAATCGGGGGCTACTGTATAAGTAAAAGCCATAGGAATCGGGCCATTGCTGTCGCTATATTGCTCATAGGTGTGCCAACCCTTTTGAATATCTACATGCAGCGTAATCGCATATTCTGAATCGTTAATTTGTTTTTGTGAAAACTTCCAGCTAAGGGGATTATAAACCTGTGCACTTACTGTATATGCTAAAAACAAAAAAAGCCCAGTGAAGCCTTTCTTCAGTATAGGGGACATATATTAAATTTTGATTTCGTGAATTCGGTGAATAGGAATGGTGGCGCCGTGCTTAAGAACTACGCTGTCTTTAGTAACAGCCCAAACAGTAGTCTCCACTTGTTTTAACCCATCTGCATCTTCAAACAAAATTTTTATTTTAACCTTGTCGGTGCCCAATGAAGCGGCACGCTCAAGTTCGTACTGTCTTTTTTGTTTCTGGTCGGTTGAACTTAAAATTTCATCGCTAGGAAAATGAAGATTGCCTATAATTTCTTTATCAACTAATAATGGATTGTGTATCTTATTCATGGACGGTTGTCTTTTGTGACTTACAAAGATATACCTTTTTTGTTCCCTTTGTTATTTTAAATCGCTCATCCAGGCGGTAGCCTACCACTCCTGCAATATCACTACCCGAAACCAATACATATACCCGATCTTTTTCGGCGAGAGAAACCTTGTTATCAATCAGAAAATCACTTACTTTTTTCTGTTTATTCATCCCCAACGGATAGAAGCGGTCGCCTGCCTGCCATTTCCTTATTTTTAGGGGAAATACAAGTTTCTCAAAATCGAGGGCAGCATCTTCCTCGTCCATGGGAATTTTAAAGTCTGCTGTACGCTCAACGATTTCAAAAATATATTTATGTGTTCCCGTAGAAAGATCAGTCTGCTCCCTCTCTATTTCAAAAGAGGAATCTTCTGTAATCAATTGTAGAGGTTCGATTATAAGATATTCTCGGTCTATTATCAATCGATGGGTAGCTGATAAAAATATTTTCCCCGGTTGCCCCGAAATACTTTCACTTATTTGCTTACATTGCTCATAGTTGAAACCCACTTTTTTTATGGTTTCATATAAGTACTCCGAAGGGTGAAGAAGCTCTTTAAAGAAACTAAAATGAATATATTCTCTTTCTCCTTCCATCTTTATAAAATCATGGGTAACCATATGAACGGAGTTATTTAAGACAGCTTCGGTGTTCCCAATGTTTGCAATAGTTTCCGTAATAGCCTGTCTAGCTCTCGGATTTATTTCTTCTATGGCGGGCAGCAAATTATGCCGAATTTTATTGCGTTCATATTTATCGGTGGCATTGCTGCTATCTTCTCTCCATTGCAGTTTGTTTTTCCCGGCAAAATCTTCTATTTCGCGCCTATAAAAATGAAGTAATGGGCGGATGATATTTTCGTTCCTTGCCTTAATGCCATGTAAACCTGAAATACCGGTACCCCTGAGCAGATTAATAAAGAATGTCTCTATGGCATCATCGGCATGATGGGCAGTAACTAAATAACCTGATTTACTTTTTTGCCTTGTTTCTTCTAACCAATCATATCGCAATTGCCGTGCGCCCATTTGAACCGATACATTATTTTCCGTGCAAAACTTCTCTGTCTCAAATCGTATCGAATAGAAGGGCACATTAGTTTTTGCAGCTAATTGCCTTACAAAATCTTCATCTCCCTCTGATTCCTTTCCCCGTAGCTGAAAATTGCAATGTGCAATACTATAATGATAGCCTGCAAGCCTGAATAACTCTGTCATAACGACCGAATCAAGCCCTCCGCTTACAGCCAATAAAAATGAGCGAGGCTGGATTTCTATAGATTGTTCCGCAGCAATTAATTCGGAAAGATATTTTTGAAAAGCATCTAACATGGTAGTACAAAAGTAAGAAAACAGGGCTTAAACGGTATTTCAACATTTCCCTATCTTAGCCCCCTCAAAAAAAATCTATGAAAAAACTATTTATCCTTTCATTACTTACCGTAAGTTCTTCATTTTTAATTTTTTCTCAAAATGTAATGACACCCGAATTGCTTTGGCAACTTGGACGGGTAAATGGAGAAACCCTTACACCTGATGGAAAGAATGTTGTTTATGGAGTTAGCTATTATAATGTGCAAGCTAATAAAGGGGAAGAAAACCTTTACTCTGTGCCCCTTGCAGGTGGTGAACCAATACAATTAACCAAGACTATCGGAAGCGAATATAATGTTGAATTTTCACCCGAGGGGAAAATGGGATATCTATATAAAGGCAATTGGTATGAAGCGAATGCAGATGGCAGCAATGCGACTCAGGCTACCGAGGATACGCACGGAATTGACAACGTAAAGTATTCGCCTGACGGGAAATGGGTACTCTTCACGAAAGATATAAAGCTAGACAAAAATACGAATGATATTTATCCTGATTTGCCTAATGCGCATGCCCGCATTATTAATGACCTGATGTATCGTCATTGGTCTACTTGGGAAGATGGTACTTATGGACATGTTTTTTATGCGCCTTATTCGGCAGGAAAAGTAGATATGGGCAAGGCTATTGACATTATGAAAGATGAACGCTACTACTGCCCGCAACAGCCAAATGGTGGTGCGGAAGATGTAACCTGGAGTCCTGACAGTAAAACGATTGTATATGTTACTAAAAAGAAAACAGGTAAAGAGTATGCCCTTAGTACCAATACCGACCTCTATTTTTATGACATAGCTTCTGGAAATACTACCGACTTTACACAAGACAACCTGGGGTACGACACCTACCCCGTATTTTCACCCGATGGCAGTAAAATAGCCTGGCTCAGTATGGAACACGATGGGTACGAATCGGATAAAAACAGGATTATGGTATACGATTTTAAAACTAAAGCCAAGTACGATTTCACCAAAAATTGGGATGAGTCAGCTTCTTCCTTAAAGTGGAGCAAAGACAACCAAAAACTTTTCTTTATAGAAAACGCTTTCGGAACCGACCAGCTTTTTGAAATCACCCTCCCCAAAAACCTTTCGGAACTGACAACAAAGAACTTCCGGCAAATTACAAGCGGCGACCATGATGTTACCGCTATGCTTGGCGAATCGGACAATGACATGGTCGTTACCCGCACCGATATGAACCATGCAAGCGAAGTATATAAAGTAAACATAAAAACCGGAGGCTTTACCCAACTTACTTTCACCAATAAAAAGGTATATAATAATCTGCAAATGGGCAAGGTTGAAAAACGCTGGGTAACAACAACTGACAGTAAGAAAGAATTGGTTTGGGTAATTTATCCTCCCGGTTTTGATTCTACTAAAAAGTACCCTACCTTACTTTATTGCCAAGGGGGGCCACAATCCACGGTGTCCCAGTTTTATTCATTCCGCTGGAATTTCCAGTTAATGGCTGCTAACGGATATATTATTGTAGCTCCGTGCCGTAGAGGTATGCCAGGCTTTGGAACAGCATGGAACGCGGAAATAAGCCGCGACTGGGGCGGACAACCTATGCGCGATTACTTATCGGCTATCGACTCGATTTCCAAATTACCATACGTGGATGTAACTCGCCGGGGTGCTGTGGGAGCAAGTTATGGAGGATATTCCATCTTCTTTTTGGCCGGAATACATAATGGAAGGTTCAAAACCTTTATAGCGCACGACGGCGTATTTGATTTTGAAAGCATGTATGGCACAACCGAAGAACTGTGGTTTCCCAATTGGGAAACTGGTGGGGCCTATTGGAGTAAACCGACTCCGGTGGATTACGAAAAGTTCAATCCTAAGAACTTCGTTGACAAATGGAACACCCCTATACTCATTATACAGGGAGAACAAGATTTCCGTGTTCCTGTGGAACAAGGCTTGGAAGCGTTCCAGGCTGCTCAACTAAGAGGCATTAAAAGCCGGTTATTGTATCTGGACGAAGAATGCCATTGGGTATTACAACCACAGGACGCATTAATATGGCAGCATGAATTTTTTAAGTGGCTGGACGAAACCTTGAAAAATTAATGATGCCAGGAACGGCTAACGTTGTATAACTTCTTTTCCACTTCCTATTAAGTTTCCATTGGGGTCAAGTATTCTGTATAGATAAACCCCATTAGGCTGAAAGGACAAGTCAATTTGATAATTTGATGATTTGGTGATTTGATAATTAGAATACACTTTCTCTCCCAACACATTATATACCTCTATACTCTTACCTCTTAATTCTTCACTCTTAGTTTGTATGGTAAACACGCCATTACTTGGGTTGGGATATACATTTACAGCTTCTTGATTGGCTTGCAAATTATCTATTCCGGCAGTTACAGCATTCAAAGTGAAGATAACGCCAAGCCCATAGGCTCCGCCTGCTTGCGCGTAAAGTAATTATAGCTAACCTCTGTCTTTTTATGAGCCCACCGTGACATGGTTGGATGCGTATGACAATCAGCTAAAAGTAACTTATATTTTTGTTTTCTGTGTTTTTCAAAACACGGAAAAGTGCGACATAATGTGACGCAAAAAATTCAAAGAAAATAAAAGCATAGTAAGGTGTTGCTTTTAAAATATCTGCCCTATGCCAAAGTAAAATTGGGCTCCTTCCGGGCATATTCCCAAATCGAAGCGGAGTATGGTATCTTCATTCCAAGCTATTTGAGCTCCCGGCACTTCTGAAAAGCGTAAGTTTTCAAAATTGCCTACCCTGTCTAAGGTATTGCCTATTCCCCCTGCATCAAAAAAGGGAATAACGTAAAAAGCTAAATGCTGCTTAAGAACATCCGTCTCTGCAAAACGATACCGTATTTCAATATTAGCAAGGGCCATAGCGGGAGCAACAAAGCGGCTTTGCGTATATCCACGTAATGATTGCGCCCCCCCCAAACCATCAATATCCCCTTCCGATGTCCATTGGTCTAAGTATTCATAAAATGGGGCATTGCCCGATGTATACCCCAGGCCGACACGGGCTGCAAAAACCAGTTTTTTAAAGGCTTGAGGAAATAAACGGTGATAATAATTATAGTGAAAAAAGCTACGGTTATAATTGAACTGCGAACCCAAAGAAGTAGAAGAATATTCATTGGTAAGTTCAATGTAAGAGCCGCCGGAAGGGTCATCTTCCAAATCGCGGGTATCATATATAATCCCTAATTGAACAAGCCCTGTATGGCTTGCGCCATAACCAGTAATGAGCCCGGCCATGGCCTCTTCATTCAGCAGCGAATTATTATCCAATGGCGTAGTTGTTTCGTAACTGGCATATTCATATCCTATCAACGTTCGCACCTTTCCTTTGAACCAGGAATGCTCCAACGTCAAATTAGCTGATTTTTCTTCTTGCTGATACGTATTATAATCGCTTGTATTGCCCGAAAGATTGCTCAATGGTTCCAGGGTATTTTCAGTAACTCCAAAAAACACATAATCCGGATTTACTTCATAATCACAACGTCCTCTGAGCCTCCACTGGGTATTGAATATGTAAGGAATATCCCATACCAATTCAAATTCCCGTTCACTTTTAGTGGTATAAAAAACAGAAAGGTCTATTTCAGCACGGTAGGGAGTATATGCAAAAAATGGGTCGGAACGATTACCATCTATAAAAAACTGAGCTTCCGCACCTGCTCCGAAACCAGTCTGAGGGTCGGAACTTAAATCAGGCACTCCTGTAATGTAAATACCTTCTTTTTTATCATTCAAGTCGTCGTCTGACAAACGCTTTTCCTTGGCAATGGCAAAGGGAAGTTTAGCTGTATCTGATTTGAGCTTAATTTGAGCAAAGCCATGTAAATACGACAAAAGAAAACAGCTTAGTACAATCTTGATTCTCGCGCTATATATCATGCGCCAAATATATAAATATGACTTAACTTGTATATTAACAAGAACCTTATTTCATCTCAAAATTATAGCTTTGCACTATGACAGAATCCATTCCTGAAAGAGATAAAAAAGCAACCTGGCATCCATTCACACATCAAAAAGAAGCTGCTTACCCTATAAATATGGTGAAAGGCGATGGCGTTTATCTGATAGATGAAAAGGGTAATAAATATGTGGACGCGTTTTCATCGTGGTGGGTAAACTTGCATGGCCACGCCAATCCCTATATTGCAGAAAAAATATATGAACAGGCTAAAACCCTTGAACAGGTTGCCTTTTCTGATTTCACACATTCGCAGGCGGTGATACTGGCAGAGCGGCTTCTACAGCATCTTCCTATCAATCAGAGTAAGATTTTTTATTCTGATAATGGTTCTACATCTGTTGAGGTGGCATTAAAAATGGCTATACAATACCAGCATAATATAGGCAAGCCCAAACGAAAAATTATCGCGTTTGAAAATGGGTATCATGGCGATACTTTTGGCTCTATGTCGGTTGCTGAAAGAAATGTATTCAATATGCCTTTCTCTCCATTTTTGTTTGAAGTGGTTTTAATACCCGTGCCTTTAAAGGGAAAAGAGTATCTAACTTTTATGAAGTTGGAACAAACCCTGAAAGATGATGCTGCCTGCGCTTTTATATTTGAGCCATTAGTGCAGGGTGCGGGAGGAATGGTGATGTATGAACCCCAATCATTAGAGAAGATTTTACAATTATGCAAAGCGCATGAATGTATTACTATTGCCGATGAAGTAATGACGGGTTTTGGTAGGACAGGAAAGTTTTGGGCGACCAACTACATAACTACAAAACCGGATATAATGTGCCTGTCTAAAGGCATAACAGGCGGGTTTATGCCACTGGGAGCAACATCCTGCGCTGAGTTTATCTACAATGCTTTTGTATCAGATGATAAAACAAAAACATTCTATCACGGACATTCCTATACAGCCAATCCAATAGCATGCGCAGCAGCAAATGCCAGCCTCGACTTACTTGAAAAGCCAGAAATGCAGGACAAGATTCAAAACATTTCCGCCTTTTTTGAGAGAATGAAAAATAAGTACGAAAACCATCCCGCTATTGCTGATAGTAGAAGCAGGGGTACAATTCTGGCCCTGGAACTAAAATCACCCGAAGGAACTTTCTACTTGAACCAGATTGGGAAAAAAGTCTCCGCCTTCTTTTTGCAGAGAGGAGTTATTGTGCGCCCGCTTGGTAACGTGCTTTATTTTATACCGCCTTATTGTATCAGCCAATCGCAACTGGAACAACTGGAAAAATGTACAGACGAATTACTGTTGAATATAAATAAACTATAAAACTAATATGAAGACGAAAGTCAAAAATATAGAGGGATACGGTGAACTGCGGGAAGAGGCGCAAGCGGTAATAAATGACAAGGCTTTATTTACAGATGGAACTACAGTAATTAACTTGCAGGTATTAGAAACCCCATTGGGAAATATGCTTGCCTGTGCCACCAGTGAAGGAATATGTCTTTTGGAATTTATCGACCGACGTGCTTTTGTATCTGAATTGAAAGACCTTAAACGGCTTCTACGTGCAATTATAGAGCCGGGACCCAACAAGCATTTAAAATCTTTGGAAAAACAATTGGATGAATATTTTCAAGGTAAACGAAAGAAATTCGACCTTACACTAATTACTCCCGGAACGGAATTTCAAAATAAGGTATGGGAAAAACTTCTTGGCATACCTTACGGAGAAACACGCTCTTATAAACAACAATCTATTGCCGTAGGAAACCTGGGTGCTATCCGTGCGGTAGGGACTGCCAATGGGGCCAACAGGATTTCTATAATAATACCTTGCCACCGCGTAATAGGCGAAGATGGGAGCCTTACAGGATATGGAGGTGGACTAAAGCGCAAACGTTGGTTGCTCGATTTTGAAAGCGGAGCATTGAGTTTATTTAGCGAAGAGTAAACAAAGTCTATTTTTCCATATACATTTTACGGCTAAACCATAAAGCCGCAATTCCTAACAAGGCTATTATTAAATAACCTATTCCAATAGTCGCCTGGGAGTTTGGCTTAAGTATAGCTACGGCCCCATAACTCAATACAGAAGTAAAAGAGTAGGCAAATCCTCCGGTAACTCCACCCGCAATGCCTGCCAGTTGAGGGAAGCGACCCAGGCAATACGTAAAGTAATTATTGAAAATAAAGCCCGCTGTTATGTGAATAAGAAATGCGAATAATACTATCGTATAAATGTTGCTAATGAAATAAGGTGTTGCAATCATTAACACAACCAACAAAATTTGTACCATGTAGGCTATCTTAATCTTTTGCACCAGGCCTTTATTTATTAATTCTTTACCCATAAAACCGCCACACATCCAGGCTATACCTAAGATTAAAGCCACATAGCCCATCACCACGGGAGAATACCCCATTCGGTGTTCAATAATAAAAGGGCCCGAAAGGCTGAATAACATAATCATGGCATAAGAAATACCTATGATGAATATTCCAAAAACAAAATCCTTGGCGCTAAGTATGGTTCTATAGCTTTTACCTACAACGCTAAAGTTTGCCTTCATACGATGTTTTATAGTTTCCCCCGAGAAGATTAATAAGAACAGAAATAGTATAAACCCGTAGAGCGCTAAAAAATCAAAATTGGAACGCCACCCAAAAATATTTTGCAAATAACCGCCAACGAAAGGGGCTATAATGGGGCCTGCCGACCATACAACAGTCATAAGGCTCAGGTACGTTTTTTTCTTTGGGCTTTCCTCATAAACATCCATAAAAAAGGCCCGGGCGGCAACTACGGTAAAAGCGGTACAAATACCTTGTATTACCCTCATTAAATAAATGATCATCATGCTGTCAGTGATAGTAATGACAAGGCACGAAGCGGAAAACAATAATAAAGCAGCCAGGCACAACCTGTATCTGCCATACGCATCTACCAATATGCCCGAAATAATTTGGAAGAGTCCATAAGAAACCAGGTATAGCGACAATGTGATTTGTATGCTATGCTCAGCCACCTGAAGCTGAGATGCCATTTGAGGAAAGGAGGGTAAATAAACATCAGTAGCAAAGCCTGATAGGGGCACTAGGGCATAAGCTAATATGGTGGCTATGAAATGGTTTTTAGGATGCAGTCTTTTCGACACAATTTATTTTTTTGTAAAAGTACGGATGTTCAACTTGTAGACAGAGTTTTTCAATTAGTTATTATGCCATTTTTTCGCATTAACCCCTTTGGCAAGGTTTTTGAAGGTATATTTGCGGGCCCTCCCAGAAAGCATATAACACTATGAGTAAGAAAGAAAACGAACAACCTGAAAAACAGGAAGATATTAAAGACCAGGCTGCTGCCAACCAAGAGGCAGGAGAAATGGACGCAACCAACCCGACTGAAATTATCGCCAAGTATGAAGTATTGGTAAAAGAGCTGAATGAAAAATATTTGCGCCTTTATGCCGAATTTGACAATTTCCGCAGGAGGACGCAGAAAGAAAAAGCCGATTTGATAAAATATGGCGGTGAAGAAATTATATTAACCATACTGCCGGTAGTGGATGATATGGAAAGGGCTTTGGCTCACCATAAAGATGCTAGGGATCACAAGCCATTGCAGGAAGGATTAGACCTTATTTTACAAAAGATACAAAAAGTACTGACGTCCAAAGGTGTTCAGCCTATGGAACCTAAAGGTGAGGCATTTGACCCCGAGTTTCATGATGCCATTACTAATATCCCTGCTACCTCAGATAATATGAAGGGCAAGGTAGCAGAGGTGGTTGAAAAAGGATATACGCTTAACGGTAAAGTTATCCGCCACGCGAAGGTGGTAGTTGGGAATTAAATAAGTAGAAGAGTTCACCAAGTAGAAAGTGCATAAAGCTAACTTTTCACTTTACAAACTAAAACAATGGCAAAGAGAGATTTTTATGAAGTGCTGGGCGTTAATAAAAACGCGTCGGCAGAGGAAATAAAAAAAGCGTACCGTCAAAAGGCTTTACAGCACCACCCTGACCGGAATCCCGGTAATAAAGAATCGGAAGAACAATTTAAGGAAGCTGCCGAGGCATACGAAGTACTTAGCGATGGGGATAAAAAAGCCCGCTACGATAGATTTGGCCATGCCGGAATAGGCAGTAGCGCTGCATCAGATGGCATGGGTGGCGGTTTTGGTGGAGGGTTCGGAAATATGGAAGATATTTTCAGCCGGTTTGGAGATGTTTTTAGTGAATTTGGGTTTGGAGGCGGAGGTTTTCAGCAAGGTGGCAGAAATGTAAGTAGAGGCTCTAACTTGCGTGTAAAGTTAAAATTAACCTTACAGGAAATTGCAACAGGCGTCGAAAAAAAAATAAAGGTAAATAAACAGGTTTCCTGTAAAGAATGTAAAGGAACAGGGGCTGAAAAAGGTTCTGAATTCACTACTTGTAATACCTGTCATGGTTCAGGATATATAAATAGGGTTCAGCGTACTTTTATCGGGCAAATTCAAACTACTGTTCCATGCCATACCTGTAACGGAGAAGGAAAAATAATCACTAAAAAGTGTAAAATCTGCCACGGACATGGAATTACTGACGGAGAAGAAATTATAAGTGTTAAAATTCCGGCCGGAGTAGAGAACAACATGCAACTTTCTGTTTCCGGACAAGGCAATGCAGCCCCGAGAGGTGGCGTTCCCGGCGACCTGATTGTTTTGATAGAAGAAATAGAACACGAACACCTTAAGCGTAATGGCGCCAATCTTTATTACGATCATTATATAAATATTGCTGATGCGGCTATGGGAGCAAGTGTTGAGATTCCTACCATTGATGGAAAAGCGAGTGTCAAGATTGAAACAGGTACCCAAAGCGGAAACATTCTTCGTTTAAAAGGCAAGGGCTTGCCCAGGCTGAATCAATATGGCAAAGGCGACATATTAGTTAATGTATGTGTGTGGACACCACAAAGCCTCACATCAGAGGAAAAGAAGCTGTTGGATAATTTGCGCAAATCGCCCAATTTCAACCCCAATCCGGGTAAAAAGGATAAAAGCTTTTTCCAACGCATTCACGAAATGTTTGAATAACATTTCCCTATTAGTTTACATTTCTTATTTTCGTGCCAGATTAGAAAATAGAAATGGGCAATATTATTACAGCTAAAAACATAGTAAAGCGTTATTCCAAACATGTCGCGTTAAACGACGTTAGTTTTACTGTTCCTGAAGGAACCATCTATGGATTGCTTGGCCCTAATGGAGCCGGTAAAACTTCCATGATTCGCATTATCAACCAAATTACGGCTCCCGATAGCGGGGAGGTACTTTTCAATAACGAAAAACTAGCTCCTTTACATACTCAGCAGATAGGCTATTTGCCGGAAGAACGGGGTTTATATAAAAAAATGAAAGTGGGCGAACAAGCCCTTTATCTTGCCCGATTGAAGGGAATGGAGAAGGCTGATGCAATGGCCAAGCTGAAAGAATGGTTTATAAAATTCGACATCGCCACTTGGTGGGAGAAGAAGGTGGAGGACCTTTCAAAAGGAATGCAGCAAAAGGTGCAATTTATAGTTACTGTTTTGCATCAACCTAAATTATTGATATTAGATGAGCCCTTCAGCGGCTTCGATCCTATCAATGTTGAATTAATAAAAAAGTGAATTGCTCCGCCTGAAAAAGGAAGGTGTTACCATTATTTTATCTACCCATAATATGTCTTCGGTTGAAGAGTTATGCGATAATATTACGCTCATCAATCAATCAAAAGCAGTGCTCGAAGGAAACGTGAACGAATTGCGGCACCGTCATAAACTACATGTTTGGGAATTGAAATTCCAGGGAACAGAAGATTCAGTCAAAAATGCCTTAGCGGGTAAATATGAATTATTGGAATTATCACAAGATAATAACTTAACCGCTGCAAAAATTAAGATACCGGAAGGGCTTAACTCCAATGACTTATTAAAAACATTACTTCCGGCATGCACCGTTATTAATTTTTCGGAGATATTGCCTTCCATGAGCGAGATATTTATCTCCGTTGTTACAAGTACAAACCCCTCCACCAAGAAGGTATGAGCAAAATATCACTTATAATTCAAAGGGAATACATTACCCGGGTAAGAAAAAGATCCTTTCTGGTTATTTCAATTTTAGGCCCGCTGTTATTTGCGGGAATAATCTTTGTACCGGCTTTACTTGCCAGTGCAAAAAATGAAAACCAGCGCATAGTAGTAGTAGACGAAACTAAAAGCCTGTGTGGTATTTTGGAAAATAATGCTACCGTTCATTATGACTATGGATATTGTAATGTTGGAATCAGTGAGGTGAAAAAAAATATTTGCCGATTCTGCACATGCCTCAGTTCTTTATGTACACAAAACCGAACAACTGGATCAAGTGCAGTTATATTCTAAAAATGACCCGGGTATTGATGTGGTTTCTGCCATCGAAAACCAATTGAATAATATTCTGGAAAAAGCAAAAATGAAGGCGGAAAATCTTGACCAGACTACAATTGACAAGGTTAAGTCAAATATTAAAGTACTTGATATTGTAAATAACCAGGAGACAAATGCCGGTTATAATATGGCACTTGGCTATGCCTGTTCATTTTTTATTTACCTGTTCATTTTACTTTATTCGGTGCAGGTAATGCGGGGGGTAATGGAAGAAAAAACAAATCGTATTGTCGAAGTAATTGTATCCTCTGTGCGCCCTTTCCAACTTATGATGGGCAAGGTTATAGGCGTTGGCTTAGTTGGATTAACACAATTTCTTATATGGGTGGTATTAGGCTTTGGGGTTTATAGTGCAGGTTCAGCCTATTTTCAAGGACAGGAAGTAAATCCTAAAAATGCAGTCATTTCACAAACCTATAAAACAGGAACTCCCATAAATAATATGCCAGCAATAAATGCAGGGGTTCCCAAAAAAGATTTGTCGAACACTTTTGACAACCTCGATAATATGCTCCGGTCAACGAATTGGGTATTGGTGATTGGTGGACTATTATTCTACTTCCTTGGGGGATACCTGTTATTCAGCGCACTGTTTGCCGCGGTGGGCTCAGCGGTAGACCAAGATACGGATACGCAACAATTTATGTTACCCGTAACCGCACCTTTAATTCTTTCCATTGCCGTGATGGGAGGTATTATAACCAATCCACACAGCACTATGGCTGTATGGTTTTCTATTATTCCATTAACTTCTCCTATTGCTATGATGGCTCGTATACCTTTTGGCATACCTATATGGCAGCTCGCCTTATCTATGGCCTTGTTGGTCGCTTCCATCTTCGGCACTGTATGGTTAGCCGGAAGGATTTACCGCATAGGCTTACTGATGTATGGTAAAAAAGTTACCTATAGGGAGCTTGGCAAGTGGATATTTTATAAGTAATCCATTTTGCGAATCTTTATTTCGCCATTAGATTGGGGTTTAGGCCATGCGGCAAGATGCATACCCATTATCCGGCATTTGCTTGAGAAGAATATGGAAGTAATAATCGGAGCTGAAGGCGCACATCGTATCCTTTTAAAGGAACATTTCCCCGATATTGAATTTATTGAATTTCCAGGCTACCGGATTTCATACGCAGAAAATATTCCGGCCAATGTGAAGGTGTTGCTTCAATTGCCTAAAATGATTTCTGCCATACATAATGAGCATGAACTATTACAGGAGATTATTGAAAAAAGAAAAATAGATGCAGTTATTTCAGATAATCGTTATGGCTTATGGAATCAACATATTCCTTCTGTCATTATTTCCCACCAGCTAAACATACAGGCTCCGGCAGGAAATGCTTTTTTAAATAAAGCTATTCAGAATTACATTGGTCATTTTAATGAATGCTGGATACCCGACTACCAAGGTGAGAATAATCTGTCAGGCGACTTATCACACCCTGTCCCCAAAGGAGTAAATGCAAAATACATGGGGCCGCTTTCAAGGTTTGAACAGCCTACAGGGTTGAATACAAACAAGCAACACGACTTACTCGCAATTCTTTCAGGGCCTGAACCACAACGAAGCATTTTGGAAGCACTCATTCTAAAACAGCTACAGAATTTACCGCTAGTAAAAGCGCTAATCATTCAAGGATTACCGGGGAATACTCATCCCCGTATCCCTTCTCTACCAAGTAGAGAGGTAGGCAAATCTCATGTAGAAATAATTCCTCATTTGTCTGATAATGATTTTCGAGATGCCGTAAATAATAGTGAAATAATAGTAAGCCGGGCCGGTTATTCTACTATTATGGATTTGCATACTATCGGCTGGAAAAGAAGTGTTTTTATTCCTACACCCGGACAGACAGAACAAGAATATCTTGGGGAGTTGATGCAGAAAAAAGGATTGGCTATAAGCTACCGTCAAAAAGGATTTCAATTAAAAAGTGCGCTTGAGAAAGCACAAAACCTTAATTCAGTTCCATTAAAATCTAATTTAGAAAACTGCTTGATAATACTTGATAATTGGTTAGAAAAAATTGGCGGAGCTAAGTTATAATTGAAAAAATCTTTACTTTTGATTTCTGTGGCAATGGAGTTTGCCCTAAACCGTCTCCGGATAATACCGGGTCTGATAACTCCTACCTTAAAACTTAATCTATGTTAAAGACGATTACATTGGTGGGAATTGGAGGGGCTATTGGTAGCATAATGCGGTACTTAGCCTCCACCGGAATACAAAGCAAGTTTTTATCAGCATTCCCTTTCGGAACGATGTGTGTAAATATTACCGGGTGCTTCCTGATTGGCATTATTTATGCACTTGCACAACGAAATAACATCAGTCCCGAATGGAGGTTCTTCCTTGCTACTGGCATCTGCGGAGGATATACTACGTTCTCTTCTTTTTCGTATGAAAGCCTTTCCTTGCTTCGTGAGGGAGAGATATTCTATGCAACAGCCTATATATCTTTAAGTGTTGTATTGGGAATTTTAGCTACCTTTTTACCAGTGATTGTTATTGAAAAACTATAATCTTATGGAAACTATTCAAAATGCCAAACTGCTGCGGATTTTTATCGGAGAACTTGATAAAATAGACCATCAGCCTTTATACGAAGCCATTGTATTTAAAGCGAAAGAAGCAGGGCTTGGAGGTGCAACAGTACTGAAGGGTGTTTTGTCTTACGGGGCCAATAGTCTTGTGCATAGCGTAAAGTTATGGGACATAAGTCCTGATATGCCTGTTATTGTTGAAATTATAGATGGCGAGGAAAAAATAAATGCATTTATACCTCAGGTAAAAGAAATGCTTGAAAAGGCAGGTTCCGGCGGACTTATTACGTTGGGAAAAGTAGAGATAATTATGTATCATTCTACGAAAAAAGATTGATATAAAACTAACTTACTTTATTGTATGGTAAGCCAGGATATAACTATGTCAAGGGGATTAATCCAATGCCAGTACATTTTTTCGGAAAAGGCGAAATGCAACTAACGTAAACGTTGTACCAATAGCAAGCAATATGCCAACCTTGGTAAGGAATGTTCCCGCAATAGGAAGTTCTCGCCACAGGATATCATAGAAACCTTGTATGGACCAGTAGTTAATAGAAACTACGCTGATGTCCTGCATCCATTGGGGCATGATAAACGTAGGAACCATACTACCTCCGATTACCGACATAGAGAGAATGATTAATGTACTCATGCTTTGTAGCTGTTGCCTTGATTTTGCAAAAGTGGCAAGCAATAATCCAAATCCGGAACAGGCGAAAGCGGTGGCAAATATTAAAATGGCAAGCGGAAGGATTTTATCAGCTATATGCAGATGAAATACTGCTGAAGAAAATCCGAACATAAAAGTAAGTTGAACTGAAGCAACCAAAATAGAGGCAGCCATTTTTCCCAATAAGATTTGAGCAGGGTGAATAGGGGAGTAGAGGAGCCTTTTTAGGGTGCCTTGCTCTTTTTCATCTAATAAGCCGCCTCCCATACTGGTAAGCGAAAAGAGCAGCATCATTACAGCAGTACCCGCTACTGCCTGTACCAATCCTAAGTTGCCCGTTTTGGCGCTTATAACAGAAACTGTATTCAATTTCATAATGCTTTGCATCCCATTATCTTCCTTTGAATTATCTGATTCAGAACCAGCGGTAGCTTTTGCTATTATTATATTTCTGGCTACACTATCCATAGAAGGAAATTGCGTATCAATATTTTTTATGATGGCGTTTTTAGATACGATTTTACCGACACTAGTGTACAGCGCTCTTGATAATAATGATTGTAACACACCCATCTCTTGTATGTGGGCGGCATCGTATTGCAATTCCCAAGGCAGGTGTTTCATCTCTTTAACTGAATCGGAAAAGCCTTTTTTCAGAACAAGAACGGAACTCCTTTTTCCTCTTTTTATCAGGTCAATCGCGCTATCAAAACTACAGGGAATAATATCAATCATCTTGACGGAATCAATATCATTGATGGTTTGTTTCGTGATTTTTGAATTGTCTTGGTCGCAAACCAATAGCGGAATTTTTTGTATGTCGTCATCGTTATTACTTCCTCCGAATGCAAGGGAAAACACGCTAATAAGTATAGCCGGCAAGAGAAGGGTGAGCATTACCGCTCGCCGGTCCTTTAAAAATGATTTAAGTTCTTTACGAAGTATTTTTAACATTAGTCTCTCAATTGTTTTCCGGTCATTTTTAAAAACACATTTTCCAGGTTTGCTTTCTGTATATCTATATGCTGAATTTCGTAGCCGGCCTCTGAGCAGCCAATTACGCAGCGTGTAAGGTCTTTTTTAGAGTTTTGAGTTTGAATGTAAATGGTGTGGTCGGTTACTTTTACTTCCAGATTCAACTTAGCTGCAATAGCTGATTCGTCAGGTTGTTGATTGCATTGCATCACAATCACATCTTTAATTCCGCTCTGCTGTTTCAGTTCGTCTAATGTCCCTTGAGCTACAATTGTACCACTATCAATAATTCCAATACGAGTACAAAGCCTTTCGGCTTCTTCCATATAATGGGTAGTATATATAACAGTCATACCCTCTTGATTGAGTTGCTCAATCAGCTCGAAAATCATATTGCGGCTTTGTGGGTCAACCCCCACGGTAGGTTCATCCAGCAGGAGTATTTTGGGTGAATGGAGTAGTGCACAAGCCAGGTTGATCCGACGCTTCATGCCACCGGAATAACCTTTCACTTTTTCATTCTTACGGTCTGAAAGGCCTACCAATCGAAGAAGCTCTTCCGCTTTTTTATGGAGTTTGTTTTTTTTAATATCATGTAGCCCTCCCCAAAACAGCATGTTTTCCCAAGCCGTAAAATTGGAGTAAAGCGCAATTTCCTGCGGAACCACACCTAATATTTTTTTTACTTCTTCAGCAGATTTTTTTACGTCCAGCCCATTGATAAGGATTTCTCCTGAATCGGGCGGAAACAAAGTGCTAAGCATGTTTATGGTAGTGCTTTTCCCTGCTCCATTAGGGCCTAATAAACCATAACATTCCCCGGCTTTAATAGTGAAACTGATACCTTTAACAGCGTGAATATCTCCGTAACTTTTTTGTATGTTTTTTACCTCAATCATCATTGTTCAAAAATAACATTTTCTTCCGCAACAGTAATATCTCCCTTTATGCGGAGAAACACATTAGTAAGCGTTACCACATCGCTGCAACAGTAGCGTACTATTTTCTCTAATTCTTTTTTATCCCAATAATAAGTGCCGACCATGCTTCCGTCCATATCCTGCTTGGGGCTTGGGAGCCCTAATATGTATGCCATCAGGTTAAGTGAGGTAAATGCTTTATAATCTCCGAACTTCCACAATTCCAGCGTATCAATCAGGTGTACCTCCCAAGGTTTTTTGCCTGAATTATCGAGCAACGCAGGAATAGGGAGCCTGTTAATGATCATTCGGCGAGCTATGTATGGATAATCGAACTCCTTTCCATTATGCGCGCACAATTGCACAGGCCTGTTGCCAAAAGGTTTATGGTTTTCAAGGAAGTATGTAAAGGCTTTCAATAAGCTTACTTCATCATCGCCCGCAAAGTTCCGGATATGCAATGTATCTTTTTTAATAAACCCTACTACGATGCAAATTATTTTGCCAAACTCGGCATATAGCCCACCCCTGCCATAGGATTCGGGGATAGTTTCATTTTCCTTTAAGAGTTTTTGCCTTGTAATTTTTTCCTCCCAAAGATGTTGGAGTGGAGGAGGTACATCACTGAAATTGGAGTATTGAGGAACTGTTTCAATATCGAGGAAAACAATATTTTCCTTTTCCATGGGGGTTAGCATCATATTAAATAGAAGTTGAATGGTTTTATAAGTATGAACGTCATTGCGAGGAACGAAGTAATCTCATTGTTAGAGATTACTTCGCTCTGCTCATAATGACGGGAATTATTCATGGCTGTATTTTTTTAATTTTTCTAAAACTTCCAGTAAAACCTTTTTTTCATTATCCCAGCAAAGTATCTCTTTTGCTTTAGCAGCATTATTTTTCCACATCAGCCACCTGTCTTTATCATCGAGCATATATTTCATTTTACTTGCTATTTCTTGCGGGTCATGCGATTCAATACATACTCCTACTTGATACGCGTCAATAATCTTTTTTACTTCTACCAAAGGTGACGCAAGTACAGGCACTTCCGCTTGTATGTAGTCAAATAACTTATTAGGTAAGCTATACTTGTAGTTGATATTAGTATCTTTATCCATGCTAAGCCCAATATCTGCATGGATGGTATATTGCATCAATTCCTCAAAAGGCAGTTTGGCAATAAACCGTACCTTTTGGTTTAGATTAGATTCATTGGATAGTTTTTTCAAGCTTTCAACTGCATCGCCTCCTCCAATTATTAAAAGCATGCAATTATCAAGGTGTGCCATAGCTTGAATAGCTTCCTCTGCCCCTCTGTTTATATTAATTCCTGCGCCTTGTAGCAATATGATGTTTACATCCGGAGGTAACCCAATTGATTCACGCGTAAGTTTTATAGGTAAGGTCTTTGTAATAGGTAGGTTTCGCATTACCATAACATTTGTACCAAATTCATCGTGGTATAATTTGGCAATGGAATCATTAACGGTGAACATGAATTTTAGCCGGGGAATTATTAATTTCTCCAAGCTTTTCCATGTTTTTCTTTTGAATGGAGTCTCTGCTAATTCGGGCACACCCGTAAAATATTCATGGCTATCGTATATGATGGGAGTAGGTTTTAATTTAGATATAATGTAATTCGGAAACAAGGTGTCCAAATCGTTGGAAAAAAGCAAGTCTGCTTTATGAAATAATAGGTAGAAAAAGAGCCGTATTTGGAATTCTAAATAAAAAGGAACCCCTTTGGAGAAAAGCAGTCGCATCCGGTGGTGGGAATAGGGTCGGGTAGGCATGGGAAGGCTATTTTTAAGTACCCTGCCAACTAATAAAACGTCATACCCGCATTCGGTAAGGGTAAGGCATGTCCTATTGACACGCTGATCCGTTACCAAATCGTTTATTACAGATACTATGGCTTTTTTTCCCATAGCCAATCACTATTAGCTAATGGCTAGCAGCCGTTTTACAATTTCATCGGTACTTATTCCTTCTGCTTCGGCCTTGTAGTTGCGCACTATGCGGTGGCGCAATACAGGGGTAGCTATGGCTTTTACATCTTCAATATCGGGTGAGTATTTACCATGTAGAGCCGCGTGGCACTTGGCAGCTATTACTAAAAACTGCGATGCCCTTGGGCCTGCCCCCCACACAATGTATTCCTTAGCCACGGTAGTAGCCTGTGGGTCATCCGGCCTTGTTTTGGCTACTAGTTTTACCGCAAATTCAAGTACATTATCAGCAATAGGTAGTTTGCGTACCAGTTTTTGGAAATAAAGTATTTCCTCCGCATTAAGTATCTTATTAAGGGTAACATCCTTATCGAAAGTGGTGCTTTTCACAATTTGCAACTCTTCAGCGTAGGACGGATAATCAACCCAGATGTTAAACATAAACCGGTCTAACTGCGCTTCGGGCAAGGGGTAAGTTCCTTCCTGTTCAATAGGGTTTTGGGTAGCAAGCACAAAGAACGGGTTACTGATTTCATAGCGTTTTCCGCCCACGGTTACTGCCCTTTCCTGCATGGCCTCTAACAAGGCCGATTGGGTTTTGGGTGGAGTCCGGTTTATTTCATCTGCCAAAATAATATTGGCGAACAAGGGCCCTTTGATAAACCGAAAACTGCGGTTTTCATCTAATATATCAGTGCCTAATATATCTGATGGCATTAAATCAGGTGTAAATTGTATACGGTTATAAGATAAGCCCAATGTTTGTGAAATGGTATTCACTAAAAGGGTTTTGGCAAGCCCCGGAACACCTATAAGCAGGCAATGTCCTCTGCCAAATATGGAAATAAGTACATTTTCTAATATTTTCTCCTGTCCTACAATTACTTTGCCTATTTCCTTGGTAAGTTCCCTGTATTTGACCCCAAAAGCGTCAACAGCTTCAACATCTGACTGATAATTCATAAATAAATGGATTTAATACCACAGTTAAGCCTACAAAAATAGCAACATAATAGTATGGGCAGGGTTAATTTTTAAACCTGATTGGGATTTTCAAAAAAAACTACCTTTGCAAAATTATTTTTTGAGGTGTTTGCAATCAAGGGAATACGGCAAACCTTAAAATTTGATAAGTATATAATCGTCTTACCCTAGTATGTACTTAACGTTCAAAAATTATTGTTCGGGGAGTGGCGCAGCCCGGTTAGCGCACACGCTTGGGGTGCGTGAGGTCGCGGGTTCGAATCCCGCTTCCCCGACAATAGATAAGGCCTTGTTCTCAAGGCTTTTCACAATAAACTACAACTAACAGTTTCAGCATAAAAATAATATGACAATAGAAGAAAAGAAAAAATGTATTATAATTGGTTCAGGTCCTGCGGGATATACGGCTGCCATTTATACTGCCCGTGCCGATATGCAACCTGTAATGATTGCAGGCCTGCAACCGGGGGGGCAACTAACCATTACTACTGACGTGGAAAATTATCCGGGGTATCCTGATGGTATACAAGGTACTGAAATGATGGAACATTTTCGTAAACAAGCTCAACGCTTTGGTACCGATATCCGTTGGTCGTATGTTAGTTCAGTTGACTTTTCAAAAGCGCCTTTTAAAGTGGTGGTAGAAGAAAAGGATACTTTGCTTGCTGATTCTATTATAATTGCGACAGGCGCTTCTGCCAAATGGATAGGATTACCGTCGGAGCAACGGTTAAATGGCTTTGGAGTTTCGGCATGTGCTGTATGCGATGGCTATTTTTTCCGTAAGCAGGATGTGGCCATTGTAGGGGGTGGAGATACGGCTGCTGAAGAAGCAACCTACTTGGCAAAACTTTGCAGCAAAGTATATATGATTGTGCGTAAGGGAGAATTGAAAGCATCAAAAGCTATGCAACACCGTGTGTTTAATACACCTAATATCGAAGTGCTCTTCAATACAGAAACATTGGAGGTATTGGGTGAAAAAGGTGTAACAGGAGCAGCCGTTTTAAATACACTTACAAAAGAAGAGAGGGTTTTGACTATCACCGGATTCTTTGTCGCTATAGGACATCAACCTAATACAGATATATTTAAGGGTTGGCTTGATATGGATGAACAAGGTTATCTGAAAACTATTCCGGGTACTTCGAAAACCAATATCCCCGGTGTATTTGCCTGTGGCGATGCACAAGATAAAAATTATAGGCAGGCAGTAACCGCGGCCGGAAGTGGTTGTATGGCTGCTATTGATTCCGAACGGTATCTGGCCCATCAAGGGTTACACTAAAATAAAAAATGAAAGTGAGATTTTTAATTTTTTTTGCTTTTTGTATTTCACTTTTCATTAGCCTGTTTAGTCGTTTAACTGCACAAAACTTGGGTTCGCAAACCCATGCTTTTTCAGTGATATATGATTCCACTTATGGTATCCAGTATTATGACAAGTACAATCCGATATTAGAAGGCGATTCAATACGGAAATATTTCAACGGACATACATGTAATGGTATAATTGAAGACCGTTATCCGGATATGCAACTTCTGCATAAAGGTTTTTATACCAATGGAAAACTTACAGAATATTCTAATTACTATCCGGACGGACAGGCAGAAAGAGTATTTAAGCCCACATCTGATAGAAAAGAAGAATTGATGAAATACTATCCTAATAAAATAGTAAAGTCGGATGTCGAGTATTACGAAGGTAATTCTACCCTATGGCAGGATTATTATGATAATGGGCAACTGTCTTATCTCGAAGAATACGATAAGAAACATGAACGGCTTTTACGCAGATGCTCTTATTTTAGGGATGGAAAACCGCAATCTGTTTTTGTGCCTGATAAAGCAAAATCAAGCGGTGGGCTAATTCGCTATAGCTTAAAGGAGTATTTCTCCAACGGGCAATTGAAAGAGGAATCGGAGTCTATTTATAGTAAAGACGCATATGATTTTCTGAAAGATGGAGATGATAAGGAATATGATGAACATGGCAATTTAGTGGCAGAATACGAATACGTAGGCGGGAAAATTAATAGCACTATAAAGTGAGTAATAAAAAACTGGATGCCGCTTTTTACAGGCGCGACAATGTACTCCTTATTACAGAGGAACTGATAGGAAATTTTTTAGTCACAAATATAGATGGAGAGCTTACTTCCGGCATGATTGTGGAAGCAGAAGCATATAATGGAATTATAGATAAAGCCTCCCATGCCTATAATGGCAGGCGTACGAAAAGAAATGAAATAATGTATGCGGATGGAGGACTTGCATACGTTTATCTCTGTTATGGTATTCATCATCTTTTTAACGTGGTAACCAACCAAAAAGGTATACCACATGCTATCCTTATCAGGGCTGTTGTTCCAATGGATGGAATAGATACGATATTGAAAAGAAGAAATCAGGAAGCTATTACCAATAAAACCAGCAATGGGCCGGGAACAGTATCTGCATCTCTTGGGATTAAAACACTACACTCAGGTATTCCACTCTCTGAAGACCTCATCTGGCTTGAAGATAGAGGTATAAGATTCAAGAGGAAAGATATCATAGAAAGCCCTCGCATTGGTGTTGATTATGCAGGAAAAGATGCACTTCTTCCGTATCGGTATCGTTTAAATGAAAGTATTATTTCAGAGCTACTGCGTGCAGGTAAATAGTTACCTCGTCATTGTTTTTTCCATAGATATATATTCACCCGATCCTTTAAATTTTAGGACGTATGTCCATCCGCCATTTACGGCATTACCGTCAGGGGTGACCTGAAGGAGTTCAACGGTGTATGTTATTTCTCCCTGGCTATTAAGCGTCTTATCTATAGCGCCGTATTTAAATTCATTGGGATAATTATTTTCTATATAACTCCCAACATTTTCGGGTAAATCCTGTTTGTAAATCAGGATTTCTTTATTGGTAATAATCCCATTTGTATCAAATGTAATGGTTAGATGGCCTATACCTTCGTCACACTTGCAATCAAATTCTACCACCTGTATATTGTCTGATGTATGCCTTTTACTCCAATTAATATTAGAGGCATGAGGGTATAGCGAGTCAAATTTTACTTCAACTTTAGGAGGTATTATAAGTGTATAATCCTTATTCTGGCATTGACAGGAATTAGCAATTAGTAGTGCAAAAGCAAGTGATAGTAAAACCGTGTATTTCATATTTCCAAATATACGTATAATCATCCATAACTCCTCTTTTTGTAGCTTTGCTGAATGAATGAAATACCTAAAATAGTCCTCAATACTGGGAAAGACCAGTCGCCTAAGCGTTTTCATCCCTGGATATTTTCCGGAGCAGTTAAAAAAACGCCCGAAAACTTGAAGAATGGTGATATTGTTGAAGTTTACTCGAGTAAGGATGAATACCTCGGAACGGGCCATTACCAAAAAGGTTCCATTATGGTCCGCCTCTTTTCATTTGAGAAGATTGTTCCGGATGTTTCGTTTTGGAAACTAAAAATTCAAAATGCGTATAATTATCGCCGGTCAATTGGATTAACAGATGATGTAAATACAAACGTTTACCGACTTATTTATGGTGAGGGTGATGGATTACCCGGTTTAGTAGTTGATTATTATAACGGTACTGCTGTAATACAGACACACTCTATTGGGATGTACCGCGAAAGGGATAATATTACAGAGGCATTGAAACAAATTTATGGTGAAAAGCTAAAGGCTATTTATGATAAGAGCAAAGAAAGCCTGGGTTCCTCGGGGACTAAAATTTCATCAGAAACGGAAGAGGAAGCTGCGTTAAAAAATGGGTATCTTTATGGCAATGACAGTGAAAAGCAAGTGCTTGAAAACGGTCACAAATTTCATATTGATTGGGAGGAAGGACAAAAAACAGGCTTTTTTATTGACCAACGGGAAAACCGCAAATTAGTAGCACACTATGCTCCGGGAAGAAAGGTGCTTGATTGTTTCTGTTATGCCGGAGGTTTTTCTACGTATGCTTTGAGTGCAGGTGCCAAAGAGGTACATTCTGTAGATAGTTCAAAGGCAGCTATTAAGCTTACAGATATTAATATTGAACTGAATTTTGGAAAAGACACAAGGCAAGCATCCTTTGTCGCCGATGCCTTTGAGTTTTTAGGAAATAAGGCTTCTGAGTATGACATGATGATTATAGACCCACCTGCATTCGCGAAGCATCGTGATGCACGGCATCAGGCAGTAATGGGGTATAGAAGATTAAATGCGCTTGCTATAAAGGGAATTAAACCCGGTGGAATTATATTTACCTTTTCCTGTTCACAGGTAGTGGATAAATATCTTTTCAACGGAGCTATAACTGCTGCAGCTATTGAAACAGGCCGCAATATCAGGATATTGAAATATTTATCACAGCCTGCTGATCATCCTATAAGTATATATCATCCCGAAGGAGAATACCTGAAAGGAATGGTTCTATATGTAGAATAACATTTAACAGAAAAATTATTACATTCGTAGTCTATTTAAACGCCTATTAATGAGGAAGAGTTTATTTTTTGCTGTTTTTTGTACTATTTCCATTACACTGTTCGCTCAGCGTGCAAAAAATGGAAATCTTACTGTTTCGAGTTCTGTTAAGGTAAATGAATACACCTATCTTACAGCCAATGCGCCGGCTGGAACTAACGTTATAACAGTTGCTAGTAGTACATTAAACTCTAATAATCGTTTTTCTGGTAATCTTACTCCCGGTGATTTAATAATGATAATTCAAATGCAGGGAGCTACTCTTAGGGGGCGCATTGATTCACTTTATGGAAACGTAGGCCTGCCGAACGATAGTTCATGGGGGGGAATAGTAAGTTATAATAACTGTGGAAATTATGAATTTGCCGAAGTAAGCGCTGTTCCATCTCCAACTACCATAAAATTAGATTGCCCTTTATTGAATAGTTATACAGATACTGGAAAAGTACAAATTGTAAGGATTCCAAGATATGGTTCGCTTACAATAAATAATGGAGGAACAATTACTTGTGATCCATGGGATAGTGCCATTGGAGGAATAATCGCGATGGAAGTAGAAAATAATACAACTATTAATTCAGGAGGGGCTATTAATGCGGATTCAGCAGGTTTTCGGGGAGGGCGATATAATAGTGAAGACAGTATCGGCTGGGGAGTGCAATGGTGTTCTTCAACATTTCAGACTTTGGGAAAAGAAAAGGGAGAAGGAATAGGAGGGTATGAGTGGAATTATAAAAAATATGGAGGAAAGGAAGGTATGGGCGCCCCGGGCAATGGCGGCGGCGGCGGTAATGTACAAAATGGTGGTGGCGGCGGCGGCGCCAATGGCGGAGTAGTTGCCAATTATATTAATGGTTTTGGGAATCCGGATGTAAGTACACCGGATAACATAACAGCCTGGAAGCTGGAGTATAGCTGGATGCCTACATTCACTTCATCGGGTGGTGGTAGAGGAGGTTACACATATTCTGCTAATAATGTAAGCCCTTTAATATACCCTCCGGGAGATGCAGCTAATTGGGGGGGAGACCAAAGACGTAACGTTGGGGGAAGAGGTGGCCGTCCTTTGGATTATTCTACCGGTAAGATTTTTATGGCTGGTGGCGGCGGAGCCGGAGACCAGAATGATGGCAATGGCGGGATTGGCGGCAAAGGCGGAGGCATTGTATATTTAATAAGTTATGGTGCTGTATCGGGAGCCGGCCAAATAGTAGCTAATGGAGAAAACGGATTTAATTCTCATGGAGTTGCTGCTTTTGGACATGCTGCAGGTATTGATGCCGGGGGCGGAGCCGGTGCGGGTGGAACTATTGTTGTTAATTCAACTGGACATATATCAGGAATCTCTTTAAATGCCAATGGCGGGGTCGGGGGAAACCAAGTTATGGTATGGAACTTCAGTACTGATGCTGAGGCAGAAGGTCCGGGCGGTGGTGGTAGTGGCGGATATATAGCTACATCAAATGCAGGAATTATTGAAACAGTAACCGGCGGTGCTAATGGAACCACAAATGCTAAACCTATGGTAAATTTTTTACCCAACGGGGCTACTATTGGCGGTGCCGGAACAACTAATACTGCTCTTTCAAATTTTTATCTTTCCGGCATAAATGATACTATATGCAGTGGGAATAGAGCCATATTATCAGTTTCTCTTTTAGGAAACCCTCCGGTGGGTGCAACTATTGAATGGTATACTACTGATAGCGGGGGAACTCCTTTTACAACAGGAAATATAGATACTACCCCCGTGTTGGTAAATACAGCTATTTATTATGTCGGCAGTTGTCCCGGAACTTATCGTATACCGGTTGCAGCGGTTGTTGAAGGTGTCGGTAGTATAGTCATTACTCATGATACGGGCATATGTAAAGGCTCTTCTGATACACTTCATGCCTCGGAAGCGGGAGCCAGCTCGTATTTATGGCAACCTGCAGCAGGATTAAATAATCCTAATATTGCCAATCCTATTGCTACGCCAACCGTTACTACTGTATATACAATATCCATCACTACACCATGCGGAGTATCAAAGGATTCAGTAAAAATAACAGTAGCACCACCACCACATGTAAGTCTAAGTGCTAATAATAATCCTATCTGTGCAGGGCAATCTGTAATAATAGCGGCAGGCGGCGGTGCCAATTACTTCTGGAGCAATAATGCAACCACATCATCTATAACTGTAACGCCTGCATCTACTACTACATATTCAGTGGATGTTAGTAATGCCGGCTGTGTAAATGATACAACTATCAAAATTACCGTTAATCCGCAGCCCACTGTAACACTTAGCGGAAATAATACAATTTGTGCCGGTAGTTCCACAACTATCACTGCAACGGGTGGTACAAGTTATACTTGGAGCAATGCGGCGACTACTTCATCTATAACTGTAACGCCTGCATCTACTAGCACCTATACCGTTATTGTAAGCAATGGAACCTGTACAAAAGATACTGTTTATACTATTACTGTAAATCCCTATCCTTTTATAACTATAACACCTGATACAGCAATCTGTTCAGGAAATAGCATAACCCTTACCATAGCAGGGGGAGACTCTTATTTATGGAGCAATTCATCCACCGAAAGTTCTATTTCTGTAACCCCTGCAACTACTACTAGTTATACCGCTGTGGTTACTGAAAATGGATGTGTTAAAGACACTGTCGTTACTGTTTCGGTAAATCCTTCGCCCGTAGTAAATATTACAGGCCATACAATGGTTTGTATGGGTGGATTAACTACGCTGAAAGCCACGGGTGGCGGAACATACAAATGGAGTACGGGAGCTACAGCCGATTCTATTACGGTGAGCCCTGCTAAAACAACCGGCTACACGGTAACTGTTACTAATGGATGTAAAAGTATAGTATCCGTTTCGGTAGGGATAAGCAGTCCTACGTTATTCGCCTGTTGTGATACTGCTATTCAGTCAGGTAGTTCGACCGGTTTAAGTGCATATACACCGGGCATTACTCGTTATAAATGGGCTCCTGATTCAGGAATCAGTTGTGATACATGCTCTATTATCACAGCTTCTCCAACTATAACAACTACATATACGGTTACCGGTACTGATTCTATGGGATGTACTACTGAACGGATTATTATTGTTACGGTGGAAGGAGCATGTACTAATTTAATAATACCGAATGTATTCACACCAAATTATCCGGGACCCATGGGGCTTAATAACGTATTCTATATCAATATAGGTAATTTTTCTTCCTGGTCAATAGATATTTTCGACCGATGGGGTAAGGAAGTGTATACATCCGCTGACCCTATTAAATATTGGGATGGAAATGTGAAGGGCGGAGGCCAGGCACCGGATGGTGTGTACTATTATACAATAGATGGCGTGTGTAGTGGGAACTCTTTCAAAATGGAAGGTTTGGTACAGCTTATAAGATAGGTTTCGGTTATTCGCTAACCTCCATTTCCTTCAGTGAAATAGTTTTTACACTATGCTTATTTAACCAGCCCCGTAGAATGTCGTCTTGGTCAGGATAGAAAATATTCTTTTTAACAGAATAACGTAGTTCTTCCGGTGAGTTTACCTGCCCCGTTACATCCGCGTAGCCATACCCAGCATAATGGCCTTTTTCAATAAGCACAATGGCTCTTTCTTCAGCATGCCTTCCATCGTCAATGATCAAGAAATCTTTATTCCCGAAAGTATATTCTTTCAAAATTTTTGATGCTCTTTTATTATATTCTTCTACATCTTCTTTGCCCGCGCAAAGGCCGTTGCATTTCTTTATTTGGTGATTGAAGCATACCGCATCTTCATCCGTCAATCCGCAATACCTGAGGCAAAGAGTATATTCATCAAGCCATCTTTCAAGACATTCACGCGCGCTTGCATAGCCGGTGAATGAGCGTAAGGCATTAGATGATTCTTCCTGCGAAGCTATAGTGAAATTGATAACTTCATTTTCATCTTTACTCCAGTTAATGCTATGTGTAAATTTATCCGTTTTGCGGGCGCGGTTATACGGGGGATGATGCTTTTTTATCTCTTCCGACTCGACCAATAGAGCTACTAATTCGCTTCCTGTGAGTTGAAAGTTTACATCATACAAATCATTTAGCATACGTTTACCTTTATGCTCCCGGGTATTAAAATGACTCAGCGCACGTTGGTACATATTTGAACTTTTTCCAATGTAGATGATATTGCCTTCTTTATCTAAAAAGTAATAAACGCCGCATTCTTCAGGTAGTTTCTTTAAAACATATTCTTTTATTTTGTCTATCCTCCTTCCCATTATTTCCTCCACCCCCATATTTTTATAGTGAGGATTGGCTGCTTTCAGGCGCAAAAGCAAATCAAACAAGTGGGCCGTGGCTGTTGCATCACCCTCAGCTCGGTGTCTGCCTTCAATGGGGATATTTAATGCAGCGCATAAATGCCCAAGGCTATATGACATGCGCCCGGGTATAAGTTTGCGGCTCAACCTTACCGTGCAAAGTTTTTCTCTCCGGAATTTGTATCCTAAGGAATTAAATTCTTCTTTCACAAATCCATAATCGAACCCGACATTATGCGCTACAAAAATATTTCCTTCAGTCATTTCCAAAATCTTTTTTGCCACTTGGTGAAAACGGGGCGCATTTTCAACCATCTCATTGGTAATGCCTGAAATACGCGTATAGAGGGTTGATATATAGCAACCTGGATTGATAAGGGTTGTAAATTTATCTACTACCTGTAATCCATCATGTACTAATATGGATATCTCAATTATTCGCCCACGCGGGTATTCAAATTTTCCGCCACAGGTTTCTATGTCTATTATGGCAAACATATATCTTCCAAAAAGTGGTTAACCGTATAGTAACAAATATAGATAATTTTGATGTGGATTTTGGGGAATAATTTAAATGCCTATATAAAAAAAGCCCCCCGTCAATTTAGACGGAGGGACCCCTCTTATCCAACTAAAACACTCCTATTTTAGTTGGCACTCTATCGAAAAAGCTTCCTTAATTCAATGCAGTAGCTTTTTCAAATTATAAAAACGAGGCGGATAAAGAAAACGTTGGGTATAAATAAAAAAAGTTCCGCATTGCGCGGAACTTGTTGAATTCATTTAGCTTGCGCCTATTGGCGATACCTATGAAAAATAACCTCAAACCCCTTTGAGGAAGCCTGCGATGAATTCAATTATAATATAGATGCTATATAGAAAAAAGGTTTAATTGTTCCTGATAATTTAATTAATCATAGATAAGTTCTAAAATATTTCGTAGGTTTATAACATAAAACAATATATGGATATAAATACTGACCAGCCGCTAAAAGCGCTGAAGACCCAGATACTGGAATATATTGAACTGAAAACGGATCATACCCGGCTTTCGCTGGTTGAGTATGTTGCTAAAATAACTTCCTATATTTTTACGGCCATTATTGGAATAATTATTATTTCCTTTGTTTTCCTTTTATTGTTCGTGGTTATATCGTTTTTTATTGGCCAGTGGTTGCATAGCTATGGATTAGGGTTTCTTATTTCAGCAGGTATTTACATGCTTATCTTTTGGTATTTTGCTACTATTGGAAGAAGGCAGGTACAGAACTATATGATACGGAAAATAGTGGATCTGATTAGTAGCTCATCAAAAACGGAATAATATGGGAACAAAGAAAGATGCACTGCAGGAATTACAAAGCCTGAAAAATGAGTTGGCTCTTAAGTGTAAAGCCAAGGAGGAGCAAATAAGTGGGCAAGCCGATTATATAGCTGAACATATAACTCAAATTGCCATTAAAAGCATTCTTGGGGATAGGCTT
>Ga0206863_1044_pt1 | contig 34997 bp, 21 predicted proteins | sample Alteio_BWOrgCont_41_FD_152634 | JGI IMG/M metagenome (GOLD analysis project Ga0206863, IMG submission 152634) | Enriched cells from forest soil in Barre Woods Harvard Forest LTER site, Petersham, Massachusetts, United States -... | ecosystem: Environmental > Terrestrial > Soil > Temperate forest >...
GGCGGAGTGACTGCATTCGGCCCGGCATTCCAGTTGATCGCGTCCAGGTTGGTGTTGCGCAGGTACTCCCACACGTCGCCGTGGATCTGGTTGGTGCCTGACTTGATGCTTGCGTTCATTACGCCGCCGGCAGAATGGCCGAACTCTGCGCTGAAGTTGCTGGTCTGCAGGCTGAACTCGGACAGTGCATCCGGCGGAGGCCGCATGACATAGCTGGATCCGTTGAGGAAATCGACCAGGTTCGTATTGTTGTCGACGCCATCGAGGATGAAGTTGTTCTGTTCCGCTCGCTGGCCGTTCGCGACAAAGTCTCCTGAGCCGCTTCCGCGAGTGTTTCCAAACGGAGGAGCAACGCCCGCCGTTAACTGCGCAATGTATACCCAATTGCGACCATTGAGCGGCGTATTGTTGATCGTCTCCGTGCTGATGACTTGCCCTACCGCCCCAGTCTGCGTCTCAAGCAACGGCGGCGCATCGGAAACCGTCACGGTCTGCGAAACAGCGCCGGGTTGCAGCGTCAGGTTCACCTCTAGCCGCGCTTGTGCATCCACATGCAAGTTTTCATGGGTTGTGGTCTGAAATCCATCGGCAGTTGCGGTCACTGTGTAGTTCCCAATCTTAAGGGGTGATACGACATATATCCCGCTTGCGTTTGTTTTTGCTTGAAAATCAAGGCCAGTATCGGTGTTCGTTACCGTAATCGCTGCATTTGGCACAACCGCCCTACTTGAATCCTGCACGACCCCGGTGATAGCGCCCTGGTCAACCTGCGCGAGACATGTACTGCCTAAACCCATTGTCATCATAAGAACAAGTACTAGACCCGCGTAATACATGAATTTTTGCGTCTTTATCCTCAAATTACTACTGGACATCGTCATACCTCCCAAGTGTCTGGCTGCTAAGAATATGAACTACTGTGCCCATCCGTTTAATGGATTGGGCTGACCTTAAATGAAACCGATTTCATTGATGTGTCATGTGTACGTTACCGCAAAAACGTATCCCTAGGAAATAACGGTTGTCAAGCCCAACATTGAACTATAGAAAGTTGGAGCTAGGGCCGAACCCCAGCCGAGAATCCAATCTTCGAGTCGGTTGCGGGTGTGGGACGTTGGCTCATTCCTGGGATTTGCAATGTTGGGAATAGGGTTGCAGTTCTGGTTTACGCTTGACAAGCGAGATATAAACCACCTATTTTATCTGCGGTAACGTACACGTTAGTTATTCTTTTGCAATCTCGCCACTGACACTTTTGCCACGTATCCAGAGAAAAGAAATGGTTTCACCTCAAAATACAGACCAGATGCCAACCATCCCGGCACAGGAACGAATGACAGAGACAGAGATTTCGCAAGCGCAGTTGCGGCTACCTAACGCGCCCGATTTAGAAGCCGGCCCCGTAAAGGCATGGGAAGAAGCAGTCGTAATGTGCACCTATTTACCTGGATCGCCCGATCGCAATCCTCTATTTCTGGAGAAGCGCGTCTACCAGGGCAGCAGCGGACGAATTTATCCGCTGCCAGTAATTGATCGCATCGACACCGAGCCGCAGGACCATGAGTGGAAGGCTATTCACCTGGAGAACGAGTTCATCCGGATCATGGTTTTACCGGAGATTGGCGGGCGCATTCATGTTGGACTCGACAAACAGAATGGCTATGACTTTTTCTATCGCCAGAATGTGATCAAGCCGGCGCTGGTTGGGCTCGCCGGACCCTGGATTTCAGGCGGTGTTGAATTCAACTGGCCGCAGCATCACCGTCCGGCTACATTCATGCCAGTTGATACGAAGATCGAACGCGAACCGGATGGCGCGATCACCATCTGGTGCAGCGATCACGATCCAATGTCGCACATGAAAGGCATGCACGGTCTGCGTCTACGGCCAGGTAAGGCATATCTGGAATTGCGCGCACGCCTCTATAACCGGACCACCGATACGCAAACATTTTTATGGTGGGCGAACGTCGCAACGCGCGTCCATGAAAAATACGAATCGTTCTTCCCTCGCGATGTACGTTTCGTTGCCGATCATGCGAAGCGCGCCATCACCGAGTTTCCACTGAGCCAGGGCAAATACTACGGTGTCGACTATGGCAAACGCGCAATAGACGGCGTCCCAGAGGAGGAGAAGCCGCGGTGCTTTGTTCCGGATGGTTCTTATCCGCCGAATGATCTGAGCTGGTACGCGAATATTCCCGTGCCTACGAGTTATATGATTGCGGGCTCGCGCGGCGACTTTTTTGGGGGCTACGATCACAAGCACCAAGCAGGCACCGTACATGTGGCCAACCATCACATAGCGCCGGGGAAAAAGCAATGGACATGGGGCAATCATGAATTCGGGTACGCCTGGGATCGCAGCCTAACCGACTCGGACGGTCCATATGTTGAATTGATGGCTGGCGTGTACACGGATAACCAGCCGGACTTTTCCTTCCTCGCGCCCGGAGAAACGAAGACATTCAGCCAGTTCTGGTATCCCATCCGTGAAATCGGCGTTCCAGACCAGGCAAATCTCGACGCTGCGATTCGCGTAGAGCGCGATGGCAGCAACGTGCAGGTGCATTTGCAGGTGACAGGCGGGAGGCCGCACAGCACGGTACGTATTCGGGTAAATGGGAAAGAATGCGGAATGTGGCACGGAGATCTCACACCGCAGACGCCGTTGCATCATACGTTTTCTGCTATTGCTGAGAGCGCGCTTGTGGTCACGCTCGAACAGGGCAATACAGTTTTACTGCGGCACGCCCCGGAAGAAGTTGTACCCGCGGAGCCGCCCGCAGTGGCCACAGAGCCGCCATTGCCGATTGATGTGCAGAGTAACGATGAGCTTTTTCTCACTGGGCTGCATCTCGAGCAATATCGTCACCCCACGCGCAGCCCAGAGCCCTATTGGCTTGAAGCGATTCGGCGTGATGCAGGCGATAGCCGCGCTCAACACGCGATCGGCCGCTGGCATATGCGACGCGGCGAATTCGTGAAGGCTGAGCAGCATTTTCGTGCTGCGATTGCACGCCTCACCGAGCGCAACCCAAATCCCTACGATGGCGAGCCACATTACAATTTCGGCCTTACCCTTACCTATCTACAACGTCCTGCCGAAGCATATGCGGCGTTTTATAAATCAACATGGAACGCCGCTTGGCGCGGGCCTGCTTATCTGCGACTAGCAGAGATCGACTGCGCTCGCCATGAGTGGATGACTGCGCTCGATCATCTTGAACGCTCTCTCCGAGCGGATGCCGGCAACTTGTATGCTCTGAACCTAAAATCAATTGCTCTGCGCAAGTTGGGACGTGATCAAGAGGCAGCCCAGGTACTCGATCAAACGCAGGCACTCGATCCGCTGGACATCTTCAGCAGATATCTCGCAACAGGAGAGCCGCCGACGAATGGTTCGCAGCGGCTTGATCTGCTGTTCGACCTTCTGCGAGCCGGGCTTTTCGCGGATGCGTTGCAGGTTGCTTCCGCGCCTCACTCAGGAGCGAAGGACGGCACCACCGCCATATTGCTCTATGCCAAGGCGCATGTCCTGGGTAAATTGGGCGATCAGCCCGGAAGCTCCGCCGCTTTTCAAAGAGCTGCTGCTGCAGATTCCGATTACGTCTTTCCCAGTCGCCTGGAGGAGATGCTGCTGCTCGAAGAGGCCATCCGCGCGAATCCGAACGATGCGCGTGCTCCCTACTATCTCGGCAACCTGCTGTATGATCGCAAGCGCCGTGAAGAGGCGATTGCACAATGGGAGCGGGCAACAGAGATCGACCCGAATTTTCCTACCGCCTGGCGAAATCTCGGGTTTGGCTATTTCAATGTGATACGCGATGCCAAGCGCGCGACGGAAGCGTTTGTGCGGGCGCACAAGTTGGCTCCGGAAGATGCGCGTGTCTTATTTGAACAGGATCAGTTGTTGAAGCGTACCGGGGCTTCGCCTGTTGCCCGTCTGACCACGCTTGAGTTGGATGAAAAGCTTGTAGAACAGCGCGACGATCTTTCTGTTGAGATGGCTGTTCTCTACAACAATGCCGGAAAGCCGGAACGTGCCTTGGAGGTATTGCTTTCGCGCCACTTTCAACCGTGGGAAGGAGGCGAAGGCATGGTGCTGGGTCAGTACGTTCGTGCGAATCTTCTTCTCGGGCAGAACGCTCTCCACTCCGGAAACAACATCGATGCATTGCGCTTTTTTGAGGAGGCATGGAATCCGCCGCAAAGCCTCAGCGAAGCAAAGCATCTGTTGATGAACATGAGCACGGTCGATTACTGGCTTGGCGTCGCTTACTGGGAAAGCGATAAACCGAAGAGCGCCACTGCACATTGGGAACGAGCTGCGCGCTATCAGGGAGACTTCCAGCAGATGCAGGTACAGTCTATCTCTGAAATGACCTTCTGGAGCGCCATGGCATTGCGTCGCCTCGCACGGGACGAGGAAGCTCACGCCATTTTCAAAAATATCTACGATTACTCGCTGGCACTTGAACAGCAAACTCCAAAGATTGACTACTTCGCCACATCCCTGCCTGCCATGTTGCTTTTTGAAGAGGACCTCACGGAGCGCCAAAAAATTACAGCACTCTTTTTGAGGGCGCAGGCACTCCTCGGGCTCGCCAAAGAGGCGGATGCTATGGAGTTATTGCAGCAGGTACACAGTCTCGATCAAGGGCACTCCGGGGCGATAGATCTGCTGCGAATGGGAACGTCGTAAATGCAAGGCCCGTCGATTTCGGGAACACCGCAAGGAACGTCCGTTTCCATCGAACGGACAGCATATGTGTGGGGCATCGCAGTCGTTGCTGCATTAGGCGGGCTACTCTTCGGCTACGACTGGGTCGTAATCGGCGGCGCGAGGCAGTTCTACGAGATCTATTTTCGACTCGCTTCCCCCGGACTCGTTGGCTGGGCTAACAGCTGTGCGTTGGTCGGTTGCCTTGTCGGTTCTCTTGCTGCTGGATATTTTGCCGATCGCTATGGCCGCCGTCGTGTGCTGCTTGTGGCCGGCATGCTATTTGCCGTTTCCTCCGCGCTTACCGGATGGTCCTATTCTTTTGCCGCGTTCATCGTTTGGCGTATCCTGGGCGGCACGGCGATCGGTCTCAGTTCAAATGTGTCTCCGCTGTACATTGCAGAGATTAGCCCGGCAGCCATTCGCGGTCGCCTCGTCAGTCTCAACCAATTCGCAATCGTGGTAGGCATTCTGCTGGCGCAAATCGTGAACTGGCGCATTGCGCGACCAGTCGCTGCGAGTCTTACGCCAGATGCGGTCTTTCATTCATGGAACGTGCAGTACGGCTGGCGCTGGATGTTCAGTGCGGTTGTCGTGCCATCGATCATTTTTACCGTCGCGTCCATATTTCTACCGGAAAGTCCTCGCTGGCTACTGGCGCGCAATCGACAGAGCGAGGCGCGCACGGTGCTTGCGCGCATTGGAGGGGTGCGTTACGCCGAAAGCGAAATGGCAGGCATAGAGCATTTCTTGGTTGCAGAGAATCAGCAGAAGTCTTCCTGGCGAGATCTTCTCCGTCCTGGCATCCGACGCATCGTCTTTGTGGGGATCGGACTAGCGGTACTGCAGCAGTGGACCGGCATCAACATCCTCTTCAACTACGCAGCCGAGGTTTACCGCAGTGCAGGCTACGGCGCCAACGACATCTTTCTCAATATCGTGATCACAGGTGCAATCAATCTTGTGTTCACTGTGCTTTCGATGCTGCTTGTCGATAAGTTGGGCAGGCGCTGGATGATGCTCTTCGGCTGCATTGGCATCGGCATCTCCCATCTATTCTGTGGATTGGCATACCGCAATGGGTGGCATGCCGGCGCCGTCCTCACGTTGACCTTGTGCGCAATCGCATGCTATGCGCTGACCCTCGCACCCGTTACCTGGGTATTGATTGCAGAGATTTTTCCCAATCGCGTTCGTTCGCATGGAGTATCGGCAGCTGTCAGCGCGCTCTGGACCGCATCATTCCTGCTCACTTACACCTTTCCCGCGATGAACGCCAGTTTCGGGACAGCGGGAATCTTCTTTGTCTATGGGATGATCTGCCTTGCGGGATGTGTGTTTGTGGCCATCTTCGTCCCCGAGACGAAGGGACGGACATTGGAACAGATCGAAGCCGACGTGACTTCCGCGCGGGTGCAGTGAATCTTTGACAATGGGTGAGATGGAAGAATAACGTCGTTTCCGTTAACGTACACATTAGGGCTGGTTGGGTTCTAAAAACACTGTCCGGTCATTCACATGTAACTGCTTTGTTTGAGGTGATCCTTTGTTGAAGCTTTCTTTGTGCCTTATGGCCGGTGCTCTTGCTGCCGGCGATTGTGCTCTCGCTCAAAATGCGCCGCTGATCCTCAACTCACCTGATCAGCAATTAGTGATGCATTTTGGCATTCAGCCAACAAAGAACGCGAGCAGTAAGCTTGTCTACTCTCTTACCTTCCACGGAAAGCAGGCTCTCGACAATTCAGGACTCGCTCTGGAATTAGGAGATCAACCTCCGCTTGGTTCAGACGTACGCATTGTCGGCAGCGATGCTGGCGAAGGTGTCGACGATTACACACTCACCAACTCTAAAGTGAGCAAGGTACATGATGCGTACAACAGTCTTGCTATTCATGTGCAGGAAAACGGCGGCCAGCATCGCACCATGACCATAGAAGCGCGAGCCTATAACGGCGGCATCGCCTTCCGTTACGTGCTTCCTGCACAGGACTCCATGAAAGGCGTTCAGCTTCGACAGGAAGATACGGAATTTCGTCTAAGCATGGATGCCACGGACTGGGCTCTTGCCCTGCCGAACTATCGCAGCAGCTATGAAAGCGAGTATGTGCAACTGCCCACGACCGCCTTCAGCAATCAGGGTGGCGTCTCCAGCAGCTTTCTCATCGGCATGCCTTTACTGATGCACGAACCTGGCGTCGCATGGATGAGTCTGATGGAAGCGGATATCGAGGGCAATAGCGCGATGTATGTGACGAACCCATCGGGCAACTGGGCCGGTCACTGGTTTGTCTCGAAGCTTTCGCCACGCTTTGACGATCCTCATCTGGCCGTCGAAGGCACATTACCGCACCACTCCGCATGGCGCGTTCTGATGGTAGCGGACGATCCGGGGCGGCTCGTCGAATCCACGCTCGTTTACGATCTCGGTCCGGAAAACCGCATTGCTGATACAACCTGGATTCATCCAGGCAAGGCTTCATGGAACTGGTGGGTCGGCGATGTGGGCAAGGATGGCCAGTCTGCCTACACCACCGACAACATGAAATATTATGTCGACTTCGCAGCCCAATCCGGCTTTCCTTATATGATGCTCGATGCAGGTTGGTCGGCAGGCCGCGACATCACCACGCTCAACGGCAAAGTCGATGTTCCGGAGCTCGTGCAGTATGCCGCAACCAAACACGTAAAAGTGTGGATATGGCTCTATTCTGAATCAGTGATGCAGCAGATGAAAGAGGCTTTCCCGCTCTATGAGAAATGGGGCGTAGCGGGCATCAAAATCGACTTCATCAATCGTGATGACCAGCAAGGAATCCAGTTCTACTACGATGTCGCGAAAGAAGCCGCTCAGCATCATCTAATGGTCGATTTCCACGGTACGCACACGCCGTGGGGGCTAGATCGCACGTATCCAAATGTGCTGAGCTACGAGGGCGTTCTGGGCATGGAAAATAATAAAGTGGGACGCCGTGACAGCCCTGTCGATCGCTCCGTCTTCGCCTTTACCCGATTGATCGCCGGCCCCATGGATTACACTCCTGGCGGCTTCCGCAATGCGACGGAAGACGGATTTGAAGCCCGTGACGTAAACCCGATGGTAATGGGAACGCGAGCGCAGCAACTGGCTCTGTATGTGATCTTCCAGACCCCCTTTCAGATGGTTTCCGATAGTCCGCAGGCTTATGCTGATCAGCCCGCCTTCCAATTCATAAAAGATGTACCCGTTTCCTGGGACGCGACTCGTGTAGTCAACGGCAAACCGGGGGAATTCGCAACAATCGCGCGGAAGAGCGGCAACGAATGGTACCTGGGCGGCATGACGAACTGGACGCCGCGAACACTGGAGATACCGCTCAACTTTCTCGGCAACGGCAGTTACACAGCGCAAATCTACGAAGACGCAGCCGACGCGGCAGACAACCCCACGCATGTCACGATTCGCAAACAGTCTGTGCGCAGCACGGAGACGCTAACCTTGCATCTGGCTCCGGGCGGCGGTTGCGCGATTCGCTTTATCCCTCAGAAGGGAAAGTAGACTCTTTCGAGATGCCGTTGGCTGATTTTATGTCTGTTGCAATTCCGTCTCGAGTTCGTCATCGTTGCCGGCAATCTGGCTGGAAAACAGAGAAAGGTTGCTTCGGAAAATAACATGAGGCACCAGGCGGATCAGAGGTTGCGGCTTGCCTCCCTCAATCAGGCATTTGAGCAGGCGTTCAAAAGCAAGTTTGCCCTGGGTGAAGGGACGCTGATACATGGTAGCGAGCACCTTGCCATCTTCAATCAGCGGCACGATCTCCTGAAACAGATCGGTAGTAATGACTTGCACCTTGCCCATGAGCCCGAGTTCTTCCAGCGCTTTAAGAACGGGCATACTATTGGCAGTGCTTATGTACAAGCCTTCGGGCTGTGGGTTGCTTCGCATCAGCGCGAGAGCCTGCAGATAGGCCTCTCTCGGACGTTCATGGCTTTCGAGGGCCGGCAGCAGCGTCAAATGCGGGGCCTGTACAGCGAGAGTAGCCGCGAACCCGCGCAGCTTTTCGGCATGATCGAGAGTCGAAAGTTCACCGGAGAAGATGGCAACCGTTGCCTTATGGGTGAGCTTGTACGAGAGCAGTTCGGCCACCATCGCCCCGCTCACAGCCGCGTGAGCCGCCACCGACCCGATACGTTCGGTATTCGGAGCATCGCTGCCTACACACATCATGGCTGTTCCGGCACGAGACAGCTTACGAATGATGGGCTCAAAGCGACGCGTGTTGCCGGGAAGAAAAATGATGCCGTCATAATGACGCTTCGAGGCGGCATCGAATGCTTCCACGTCACCTACACCGAGCCGGGGATATTCTTCAAACTCGAGGGAGATGTTCATTCCCACCGTTGCCGCTGCCGCCGCGCGAATACCCGCGCGCAATGGGTCAAAAAAGTGCGAAATATGTCTCGGGAGAATCGCAGCGATAGACAGCTGCCGGTTAAGCTTGAGCGCCTGCGCTGCAAGATTGGGTTTATAACCCAGTTGCTCGGCCATCTTCAGCACACGCGCCTTGGTTTTTTCACTCACGCCAGGACGACCATGCAATGCACGATCGACAGTTCCAATGGAAATTTTCAAAGCGCGGGCAATGTCTTTAATTCCTGAAGATTTTCCTGAGCTGATCATAGTTTTGATTTCTTGGGTTGTTCCCGAGCGTACCGATTGATCGCGTCAGGGTCAATCATTTCTAAGATGCACGCAAAGTTGTAAACATTGTGTAGTGAAAAGGAGTAGCAGTTGCGAACAACGAGACGTAAATTTCTGCAAGGGGGGCTTCTGGCAGCCTTACCGCATAGAACGCTGTCCCTGCTATCTACGCCAGGAAAGGTGGACGACGAGCTTTGGTACAAGCAGCCTGCTGAGCGCTGGCTCGAGGCATTGCCCTTAGGAAATGGACGCATAGGTGCAATGGTTTTCGGCGGGATCACAATAGAACGCTTGGCACTTTCAGAATCGACTGCATGGTCGGGCGCGCCTGGCACAATGGATGTAAACCCAGGCGCACTTGAACATCTCGATGAAATTCGGCGACTGCTCTTCGCGGGTAAATATACCGAGGCACGCGATCTTTGCCAGAAATATCTGCTTGGGCACTCAACTTCTTTCGGCACCAATATGCCGTTGCCGGAATTGCAACTCAGCTTTGAGAACGCGGGAACATCTACCCAGTATCGCCGTTCGTTAAATCTGGACGAGGCTGTAGCGCGCGTAGATTTCTGGCAGAACAGCGCGCATTTTTCACGAGAAGTGCTTGCATCGCACCCTGACAACGTTGTTGCAATGCGACTCACCTGCAATAAGCCGGGCCAAATCAGCTTCAACACAGACTTCGGCGCGATCACGATCCCCGCTGAAATCACGACCGATGAGCAGAATATGCTCATCCTGCGCGGCCACGCCTATGAAACCATGCACAGCAACGGACACCAGGGCGTCGCGCTGCAAATCCATGTAAAGGTGATTCCTGAGGGTGGCAGCATCCATGCTTTGCCTCAGGGCATACAGGTGAAGAATGCCAACGCCGTCACCGTACTGGTCGCGGTGGCGACAAGTTTCAATGGGAATGATCCCGAGGCGACCTGCGCTCGCGCTCTGGAGCAGGCGTCACACAAAACATATTCGCAGCTGCGTGCAGCGCATATAGCCGATCATCAACCGCTGTACCGGCGCGTGTCGTTGGATCTGGGTGCAACTAACGCGTCCATCCGGACACAACCGACAGATGTACGCTGGAGAGCACTTGAGAACGGAGGAAGCGATCCGGAACTGTTAGCGCTCTTCTTTCAGTACGGACGCTATCTCACCATTGCAGGCTCGCGTGCGGATTCACCATTGCCGCTGGCTTTGCAGGGCATCTGGAACGACGGTCTGGCAAGCACCATGGGATGGACAAATGACTTTCATCTCGATATCAATACGCAACAGAACTACTGGGCCGCAGAAGTCTGCAACTTATCTGAATGCCAGACCCCACTCTTCGGCTTGATCGATGGCTTGCGCACAGCGGGCCGCATTACTGCCAAGGAGATGTATGGCGCGCCGGGATGGGTGTGCCACACCGTGACAAATGCCTGGGGGTATACCGCTCCGGGATGGGGTCTCGGATGGGGGCTGTATGTGACGGCAGGCATCTGGATCGCTCTCCAATTGTGGGACCACTACACCTTCAACGCAGACGTGGAATTCCTTCGTAAACGCGCCTATCCGGTGTTGCGCGAAGCAGCCGAGTTCTTTCTGGCCTACATGGTTCCAGAGCCGGAGCATGGATGGTTCGTCACCGGCCCTTCCGATTCGCCGGAGAACTGGTATCTCGCTCCTGATGGGCAACGTTGTGCCGAATCGATGGGCAACACCTGCGACCGCGTTTTTGTCTACGCGCTGTACAGCATGTGCATGGAAGCTGCAAAAACTCTTTCCGTCGACGACGAATTCCGCAGCCGGCTTGAATCCGCACGCGCCAAGCTGCCGCCGTTCCAGATCGGTCGACATGGACAATTGCAGGAGTGGATGGAAGATTTTGAGGACGCCGATCCGAATCATCGTCACACAGCCCACTTGGTTGCGCTATATCCTGAGAACCAGATTTCCCCGCGTACCACTCCAGCATTGGCGCATGCAGCAGAAGTAACGATCCAGCGGCGAATGGATACGCCCAATTGGGAGCAGAGCGAGTGGGGACGTGCCAACCTGGTTGTTTACCATGCGAGATTATTAAAAGGCGATCTTGCGCACAAATATCTTGAAAGCCTGGTTGCCAAAGCCGCGGATGTAAACCTGCTCACGTTTTCCAGTGGCGGTGTTGCCGGTGCAGAACAGAATATCTTCGCGATCGACGGTAATACGGCAGGCTCCGCAGGCATTGCGGAGATGTTACTGCAATCACAGGGTGGCGAAATACAACTGCTTCCGGCTCTTCCTGCGGCATGGCCGCAGGGGTTAGTCAAAGGACTCTGTGCACGCGGTGGTTACGTCGTCGATATGGCATGGCGTAGTGGCACACTATCCTCCGCGATGATCATGAGCAGGCAAGGCGGCAGCATTCCCGTTCGCTACCGAGACAATATTCACAACCTAAACCTGCGTGCGGGAGAATCTGTACGGCTAACACCTGCCAATTTCGAAGAACGGGGATAGTTCCCAACGAAAACTAGCAGGTGCAAGCCCATCACTGATTTATTTCAGCGCAATAAATTGCTCTGCGCTAGATCCAGCACTTCATCTCCGCGTCCACTCATAACAGCTCTCAGCATGTAGAGAGTGAATCCTTTCGCCTGCTCCAACGTGATGGTCGGCGGCATGGAGAGCTCCTGTCTGTTCACAAGCACTTCCACCAACGCCGGGCCTTCATGCGCGAAAGCGGCTTCCAGTGCGGGACGCAGATCTTCCGGCTTTTCCACACGACGGCCAAGCATGCCGACGCTTTCCGCGAGCGCGGCAAAATCGGGATTGTCGAGCGAGCATCCGAAGTCGACAAAGCCGGAGGCCTTCATCTCAAGTTCGACAAAGCCCAGCGTATTATTCGCAAACACCACAACCTTAACCGGCAGATTTACCTGCTTGAATGTCAGCAGATCGCCGAGCATCATCGATACACCGCCGTCGCCTGAGAGCGTGACCACCTGTCGTCCGGGATACGCTGCCTGCGCGCCGATGGCCTGTGGTACCGCTCCCGCCATCGAACCGTGATTGAACGATCCAAGCAATCGGCGCTTGCCGTTCATGGTGAGGTAACGCGCAGCCCAGACGGTTGGCGTGCCCACGTCACAGGCAAAAATCGCATCCTGCGCCGCCAGCTCATCGATCAATCTCGCCACATATTGCGGATGAATTGGTGTCTTCCCCGGTTCGCCTACGGCCAGATCATCCAGTCCCTTACGTGTCTTGCGGTAGTGCTCCACGCTGTCTTCCAGATGCTTCTCGTTGCGCGTTGTTTTGAGCAATGGCGACAACGCCGGCAGCGTGTCCTTCACGTTGCCCACCAGAGCGAGATCGACTTTTGCGCGACGGCCAATTTGCTCTCCGCGCACATCCACCTGGATAATCTTTGCCTCCGGTGGATAGAACTGCTGGTAGGGGAAATCTGTCCCCAGCATCAGCACCGCATCGCTCTTCATCATGGCGCGGTAGCCGGAGGCGAATCCGAGCAGCCCGGTCATGCCAACGTCGAATGGATTGTCGTATTCGATGAATTCCTTGCCGCGCAGGGCATGGACGATTGGAGCCTTCAACGCATCTGCGATTGCTACCAGTTCAGCGTGTGCGCCCTCGCAGCCCGCGCCTCCGAGAATCGTCACCTTGTCGGCTTTGTTTAAAATGTCCGCCGCTTGTTTCAGTTCGGCATCCGATGGCCGGATCACTGGATTCGTGCGCTTTACGGCTGTTACTCGATTCGGATACGGGCAGTCTTTCAAAGCCACATCGCCGGGAATCACAAGAACGGCGACACCACGACGCTCCACCGCAGTGCGGATGGCGATTTCGAGAGCGCGCGGCATCTGTTCAGGGATGCCCACCATCTCGCAGTAGTAGCTGCACTCCTGAAACAGATTCTGGGGATGCGTCTCCTGAAAGTAGTTACTGCCAATTTCAGGGCTGGGAATGTGTGCTGCGATAGCCAGGACAGGGGTGCGGTTCCGGTGGCAATCAAAAAGTCCGTTGATCAGGTGAAGGTTGCCTGGCCCGCAGCTGCCTGCGCATACGGCCAGCTCACCGGTCAAATGAGCCTCGGCTCCGGCCGCAAACGCCGCCGCTTCTTCATTGCGCATGTGTATCCAGTCAATCGATTTGGATTTGCGCAGCGCATCGGTAAAACCATTCAGCGAATCGCCAACAATGCCGTAAATCCGCTTCACGTTGGCCGCAAGCAGCGACTCAACCATTACCTCGGCGACTTTCTTTGCCATGATCTTCCTCCGCTGTTCAATGGATGCGCGCAAAAGTGCGCGCCCCGACGGAAATTCGCAGAGCCAAAAGAGCCTTCGTAAAGCTTACACCTATTAGAAATTTGAGCCGATATGCAAGACGGCTTCATTTTGCGACGCAGACTGATCGAGCAGACGCTTGGCGTCGCTCAGGCTGATGCTGGTTGGCACGGATTGAAACTCCGATCGCTCCTCATGATGGTCTTTGCTGACGCTCTTGAACAAAATCACGTGCCCAGAGACATGCACATCGACCAAATCGGTCTTCCATCGTGCCTGGCTCACCTGCTCGCGATGAATGGCAAATTTCCCACCCTTGTCGACATAGCCCAGTAGTCCATAGCCGAAATCCACACGGTTCACAACCGTACCCTGCATAGCGACAAACCGCTTCAGCCGCTGATTGACCTCAATCGTTCCTGCCATTCCATGAAAAACGCGCGCCTCATATGTGGGCGGCTTGAAGTCTGGATTCGGTCTGAAGTGAAACGTAATGAGATCGCCGGAGGATTGCCCATCCGGATCGAAAAGGAATGCCTGGGGCATCAGCCTGATCAGCCGCTGCAACCGCTCCTCGTCCTGCAAATGCTCTTCGCGGTTTTTTTGAAGCGCCCTGGGATCATTCAGCAAAGCATTTAAGCGCTGCTCTTCTTTGCTTTGTTCCTGACCAGAAAGCGGTTTCCCGTCGGTCTGCAGAATGCGAAAAATCGGTCCATGCTCTGTTTCTACCTGGTGTTTGACGAAGCTGTCGTGCCCGATCTTTTGCTGGATCCGGTAGGCCCAGAAACTATCGCACTCGCGGTCCTGAAGCTCGTTAAACACGACATCTTTTATGAGTTGTTGGGTCGGTGTAAGCGTAGCGTTTTGTGCGTGACCCATCAGAGCGAACACCACACAACAGGCTGTAAGAAACACAATGGTCCGGGAATGCCGCATCATCATTTCCTCCAGTCTTAGATGCTGTGATTTTGTCGTGGATTTCTCTTCCGCCATGTAAAAATCCTGCCACTTCTGCACATTGCTCAGAGATCGCCCCAATTTGGTAACCTTGCTTGCTACACTTATGCCATGCTAGATGAGCTTACTTTCCGCAAATATGCGGATGCTGCAATTGAGTCTCTTAAGAAAAGCTTAATTGCCGCTGAAGAAAATAGCGATTTCGAAGCCGAAGAACAGAATGGGGTGCTCCATATTGTTTTCGACGAGCCGCCCGCGAAATTTGTCATCACTCCCAATACTCCCGTGCGCCAGATATGGATATCCGCTCTCTCGACCAGCTTTAAGCTCGACTGGTCTGAAGACGCGCAGGCCTTCATCCTGCCCAAAGACGGCACTCTGCTGAAACCGCTCGTAGCACGGCTTATCAATGAGCATCTGGGTACAGACTCGATCACCCTCGAATAGCAGGCCTGCCCGATGGGAAAAACTCTCTCCGTCGCCATTATCACCCGAAACGAAGAAGTCAATCTGCCCAGAACGCTAGGAAGCGTTCACTGGGCGAATGAGATTGTTGTTGTCGATTGCGGCTCAACCGACGGAACCGTCGAACTCGCCTGGAGGTTTGGCGCGAAGGTCATTCAGCAAGACTGGCTCGGCTTCGGACAGCAGAAGAATCTCGCCATCGAACGCTGCACCAGCGAGTGGGTGCTTTCTCTCGATGCCGACGAGGAAGTAAGCGAGACGCTGGCGCAGGAAATAGAAAGACTGCTCGCTGGAAAGCCCGCGGTTGATGCCTACTACCTGCCCCGCCGCAATCTCTTTCTCGGCCGCTGGATCAGGCACGGCGGCTACTATCCCGACCAAAAGCTCCGGCTCTTTCGTAAGGGCACAGCCCAGTTTGAAGAAAGCGCCGTGCACGAAACAGTGCAGTATTCGGGCGCAACCCGCACGCTGCATGCAGATTTAATCCATCACGCCTATCCTTCGCTCGAGAACTATATTGAGCACATGAATCGGTACAGCACGCTGGGCGCGACCCAGGCGGCAGCGAAGGGTAGAACCAGTCAGAGCTTACCCACATTTTTCTGGAATGCCCTGCTCAATCCCATTGCCACCTTTTTCTACAACTATATCCTCCGTCTCGGCTTTCTCGATGGCCGAGAAGGACTGCTGCTGCACCTCTACCATTCTGGCTATGTGAGTTGGAAATACGCAAAGGCCTGGCAAGACTGGAAGTTCTAGTTCCTTACCTTTGAAATATCTCGTATATGTTTTGTACTTCTCACTACAGGGCATGGAAAATGCTCTAGCTTCTTCATGCCAGACACGATACGCTCCGTTTATCTCTCTTTAAGGTTGATTCATGCTCTCTGTTCGCCGCCTGTTTGGGTTTCTCTTGTTCTTTACCCTCTGCTTGCCCTGCATTGCGGAAACACAATCCATTGCGCAAATAACTGCAGGGCTGCAAAAGCTCGACGGCCTATTCCCCGTCTCCTGGGATGCCAAGGCAGGCAAGCTCTATCTTGAAATTGATACCTTCGGCAAGGATTTCCTCTTCCTCGATTCCCTACCTTACGGCGTCGGCTCGAACGATCTCGGCCTCGATCGCGGCCAACTCGGCAAAGGCCGCGTCGTGCGCTTCTACCGCAGCGGACCGAAGGTACTGCTGATCGAACGCAATCTCGATTACCGTTCAAGCTCGCCCCACGCCGAAGAACAATTGGATGTCGCACAATCCTTCGCTGAATCCGTTCTCTGGGGATTCAAGGTCGAAGCAGAAGACGGCGACAAAGTCCTTATCGATGCCACGGACTTTTTTCTCCATGATGCACACGGCGTCGCCGAGCGCCTGCAGGCTGCAAAGCAAGGCAGCTACCATCTCGACGCCTCGCGCAGCGCTATCTCCATGGAAAGCACGAAAAACTTCCCGCTAAATACGGAAGTCGAATCGGTGCTTACCTTCGCAGTAGACGACATATCAAAAGCCGCACTCGTCGCCTCGGTCACACCGGATGCTCATGCCGTTACCGTGCATGAGCACTACTCTTTCATCCAATTGCCCGATGATGGATACAAGCCGCGCGCCTTCGATCCCCGCTCTGGATACTTCGACATCAACTACCGCGACTACTCCGCGCCTCTCGGCCAGCCGATAGATGTTCACCTGATAGCGCGCCATCATCTCCAGAAAAAAGATCCCGGCGCAGCGATCAGCGAGCCGGTCAAACCGATTGTCTACTACGTCGATCGCGGCGCGCCCGAGCCAATTCGCAGTGCATTGGTTGAAGGCGCAAGCTGGTGGAACCAGGCATTCGAGGCGGCAGGATTTAAGAATGCGTTTCAAGTCAAGGTCATGCCCGAGGGCGCGGACCCAATGGACGTACGTTACAACGTCATCCAGTGGGTGCATCGCGCTACGCGCGGCTGGTCGTATGGCGAAGGCGTCACCGATCCGCGCACCGGCGAAATCATCAAAGGTCAGGTCACGCTCGGCTCTTTACGTGGACGGCAGGACTATCTCATCGCCGAGGCACTTCTTTCGCCCTACGAACAAGGCAAGCCAGTTCCCGACGCAATGAAGGAGATGGTGCTCGCGCGCATCCGCCAGCTCGCCGCGCATGAAGTAGGACACACGCTCGGCCTCGCTCATAATTTTGCCGCCAGCTCCGTCGCGCCTGGAACCTCGGTCATGGACTACCCGCACCCGTGGATCACGCTGAAGCCGGATGGCGTACCCGATCTCTCGCACGCCTACACAACGGGTATCGGCACCTGGGACAAGGTTGCCATCACCTACGGCTACTCCGAGTTCCCGCAAAACGCCGACGAGCACAAGGCTCTCGATGCGATTCTGCGCAAAGCCACCGACAGCGGGCAGCTCTTTATCACCGATGAGGATTCGCGGCCGCTGGGCAGCGCCCAACCACACTCGCACCTGTGGGACAACGGCCCAGATCCAGCCGACGAGCTGAACCGCATCCTCACCGTCCGCGCCGCAGCCCTGAAGCGCTTTGGAGAGAATGCGATTCAGCCGGGCCAGCCCATGGCGCAGCTTGAAGACACGTTAGTGCCGCTCTACCTGCTGCATCGCTACCAGACAGAAGCAGCCAGCAAAGAGATCGGCGGCCTCGATTATCGCTATGCCATGCGCGGCGACGGTCAACTGGTCACGCGCATGGTCTCCGCCGCCGATCAGCAGAAGGCCGTGGATGCTGTCCTGCACACACTTGATCCATCCACGCTAACGCTACCCGAATCACTGCTCGATATACTTCCGCCGCGCCCTCCTGGCTATCCCACCACACGTGAATCGTTCCCCGGCCGCACCGGCCTCACCTTCGACCCGCAAGGCGCAGTCGAATCAGCGGCGAATCTAACCGCAAGCCTGCTCTTCGAGCCCAGCCGCGCCAGCCGTCTCGTCGAATACAAATTGCGCGACAACTCACTCCCGGGACTCGACGACGTCGTCAATCAGACGCTCAAAGCCACGTGGTACGCGCCGCGCCAGGGAACAATCACGCTTAACACCCAGCTCACTGTCGAAGATGTCATCCTGCGCCACCTTCTCGCGCTCGCTGCCTCGCAGTCTGCTTCACCGGAGGCCCGAGCCATCGCCGCTTCTGAGACAGCCCAGCTTAAAGATTGGCTCAAAAGCAGAATTGGCGATGCAAGTGCCCCTGCATTGCTCCATGCACACTGGCTGGCAGCACAGAATGAGATCGAAGCCTTCAGCAAGGACCCGGCAAAATTCGCAACCGTAACCGGTCTCGAACCGCCACCGGGCCAGCCCATCGGCGACGAGGAGGACTTTTAGAACGCATGCACACGAAGTAACACCTTGCGCAGCAAAGTGTGGGATCAGGGCTTGCCGATGCTGTTCGCCTTCCCCTATTCTGAGAGGTTTCCTGACTAGAGGTGAATTCCATGCCAGATGCGCCGCAAATCAACTCGTTATCGTCGAACGCATCTGTAGAAAAACAGCGTTGGGAAGAGCAAGCCCTCGATCCGGCCCTGAAGAAAACGCCGGAAAGACCCATTGGCAAAGCCTCCGGCATCAATCTCGACGAATCCGGCCACGCCCGCTTCACCACCATCTCGGGCGTTCCTGTCGAGCGGCTGTATACCGAAGCAGACCTGCCTGAAGGCTGGGAAACCAATCTCAACGCACCCGGCGAGCCGCCGTACACGCGGGGCATTCATCCCTCTGGCTATCGCGGCAAGCTCTGGACGATGCGCCAGTTTTCCGGCTTCGCCTCACCAGAGGAAACGAATCAGCGCTACAAATATCTGCTCGCTAACGGAGGCAGCGGTCTCTCCGTCGCCTTCGATCTTCCCACGCTGATGGGCTGTGACTCCGACGACCCTCAGAGCGAGGGCGAAGTCGGCAAGTGTGGTGTAGCCATCGATTCGCTCGAAGATATGGAGACGCTCTTCTCCGGCATCGATCTCGAACAAACGACCGTCTCGATGACCATCAACTCGCCCGCAAGCGTCATCTGGGCCATGTATCTGACAGTCGCCGAGCGCCAGGGCGCTGACTGGAAGAAAATTTCCGGCACGCTCCAGAACGACATTCTCAAGGAGTACATCGCACAAAAGGAATACATCTATCCCCCTGCGCCCTCCATGCGTCTCGTCATCGACACGTTTGAATTCGGCTCGCGCTTCACCCCACGCTTCAATCCTATTTCCATCTCCGGCTACCATATCCGCGAGGCGGGATCGACCGCACAGCAGGAGTTGGCCTTCACGCTTTATGACGGCATCGAATACGTGGAATGGGCGCTACGCCGCGGCCTCGCCATCGACGACTTCGCCCCGCGCCTCAGCTTTTTCTTCAATTCGCACAACGACTTCTTTGAAGAGATTGCCAAATTCCGCGCCGCCCGCAAAATCTGGTATCGCGTCATGGCCGAGCGCTTCGGTGCAACCAATCCGCGATCTACCTGGATGCGCTTTCACACGCAGACGGCAGGTGTCTCGCTCACCGCCCAGCAACCGAAGAACAATATCGCCCGCGTCGCGATTCAGGGGCTCGCCGCCGTACTGGGCGGGACGCAATCGCTACACACTGACGCATATGACGAAGCCCTTGCTCTGCCGACAGAAGACGCAGCGCGCATCGCCCTGCGCACACAACAAATCCTCGCATATGAATCCGGAGCAGCCAGCGTAGCCGATCCACTCGGTGGCTCTTACTTTGTGGAACGCCTCACACTCGATATGGAAAAAGCCGCCTTCGATTATTTCGAAAAACTCGACGCGATGGGAGGCATGGTACGCGCCATTGAGCACGGCTTCCCGCAAAAAGAAATTGCCGAAGCCAGCTACGTCTACCAGCGGGCGGTCGAGGCGCGCGAGAAAATTATCGTCGGCGTCAATGAATACACAGTCAATGAGGCCGCGCCGCAGATTCTCTACATCGACGAATCTGTCCGTGAAGCACAAAAAGCGAAGCTGAAAAAACTCCGCCGGCAGCGGTCGAATGATGCCGTGGCCCGCTCACTCCTTGCGCTATGCCGCGCAGCGGAAAAAGAGCCCTCCGCAGTTACAAATGGCATCTCATCCGTAAATACCATGCCCTTCCTGCTTGATTGCGTGAAGGCCTACGCTACCATCGGTGAAATCTGCAATGCATTGAAAAAAGTGATGGGGACCTACGAGGAGGTCAGCATCGCCTGAAAACGCGGTTATTCTTCGTTTTTCTGCTGAAAAACGTGTTACAAATCGCCTATGAGTGACGACTCTAAAGACAAGCTAGACCCGCCGCATAACGGCGAACCCATCAATCTGAAGCAGCTTGCCGCGATTCTTCAGCTCTCGCAGACGACCGTTTCTCTCGTGCTGAATAATTCGCCGGCCGCTAAGTCCATTCCGGCACACACGCGTGAGCGCGTCTTTCAAGCCGCTCGAAAGTTCCATTACCGCCCGAATTACTTCGCCCGCTCCTTGCGCCGGAATCGCAGCATGTCCATTGGCGTCATGGCGCCCGACCTAAGCGAAGGCTATTTCACCATGGTCATGAATGGGGTAGAAGAGTACCTGCTGCGCGCGCAGTATTTCTACTTCACCGCCAGCCATTACTGGAACCATGAGCTCATGCAGGAGTATCCGCGCATGTTGGTGGAACGCGCAGTCGATGGATTTCTGCTGCTCAATACGCCGTCAGAGATCCGCAGCCCGCTGCCGACCGTCGCCATCTCTGCGCACAACAATTCGCCCGGCGTGACTAACATCATTCTCGATCACATGAGAGGCGCCGAACTCGCGCTGCGGCATCTCTATGAACTCGGCCACCGAAAAATCGCCTTCGTGAAGGGCCCAAACATCATTCCCGATACCGAATACCGCTGGCGCTCCATTCTTGAAGTCGCACGGCAATTGGACATCAAAGTACAACCCGATCATTGCATACAGCTCGATGCTGACAGCTGGTCCCCGGGAGTAGGCTATGAGCCTATGCGCGACCTGCTTGCGCGCGCGCGCGATTTTACCGCCATTTTCTGCTTCAACGATATCTCTGCGATTGGCGTCATCCGTGCCATTTACGACGCAGGATTAAGCGTGCCGGAAGATATCTCGGTCATCGGCTTCGACGACATCATGAGCGCGGCCTACCATAAGCCGAGCCTCACCACGGTTCGCCAGCCTTTGCGTGAAATGGGACGTCAAGGCGCACAGGTCTTGCTCGATATGATCTCGCAACCCGAAAAGCAGTATCCGGAAGAAATCGTCATGCAACCGGAATTGATCGCCCGTGAATCGACAGGGATCGCTGCCGCCGCACAGCGGGGAAAACGTCGAGCCTAGCTTCTACTTCACCCCTCGATCCAGACCACAGCCAATGCCTTCCAGCCGCGTAGTGCCCGCAGCCAATGCACGCCTCCTTCCCTTCATGCGGCAGCGGCCAAAGCACCCCCAGCGATCGAGGCTGCTGCACAGGATCAAAATGCCTTGGGCACCGCTTCCGATACCCGATGCTTCAATTTCACATGCAGACGTCTTTCCAGCAACTTGAACCCTTCAAACATTCGTCACATCCAATTAGACAATTCTCATTTACGAAATGTCGCAGGAGACACCATGCAATATGTAAACCTCGGATCAACAGGACTCAAGGTATCGCGTCTCTGTTTTGGAACCATGACATATGGTTCCAAAAAGTGGCGCGAATGGATTCTTGAGGAGGAAGAAAGCAAGCCTTTTCTCCGTCAGGCGCTGGAAGCTGGCATCAATTTTTTTGATACTGCCGATATATACTCCGTCGGAGTCAGTGAAGAAATCCTCGGGCGGGCCCTGAAAGAATTCGGCCCATCACGGGACAAAGTCGTCATTGCCACCAAGGTTTTTAATGCTATGGGTGACGACCCCAACCAGAAAGGCCTCTCGCGTAAACACATCCTGCATGCCATCGACGACAGTCTCCGCCGCCTAGGCACAGATTACGTCGACCTCTATCAGATTCATCGCTTCGACTACCAAACGCCCATGGAAGAGACGCTCGAAGCACTTGACGATGTCGTGCGCGCCGGCAAGGCCCTCTATATTGGAGCATCGTCCATGTTCGCATGGCAGTTTCAGCAGATGCTTCACGTCTCTGATACGTTGGGCCTGAGCCGCTTCATTACCATGCAGAACCATTACAACCTGGTGTATCGCGAAGAAGAGCGCGAGATGATTCCTTTATGCCGCGACCAGGGTATCGGCCTCATCCCGTGGAGCCCGCTGGCTCGAGGATTTTTGGCCGGCAATCGCAACCAGAAGAATCGTGGAGAAACAGTGCGGGCTAAAACCGACGAATTCGCACACGGCCTTTACTATCGCGATTCAGATTTTACGGTAGTAGACCAAGTGACAGAAATCGCACAAAAGCGCGGCGTCAGCAACGCGCAGATTGCGCTCGCCTGGATGCTCGCGAAACCGGAGATTACAGCACCGATCATCGGAGCCAGCAAGCCGCATCATCTCGATGATGCTCTTGCCGCGCTTGAAATTCACCTCAATGCCGACGAAATCAAAGCGCTTGAAGAACCGTACGAGCCGCACCCCATTCTAGGCCACAGCTGATTTACTTCTTATAACGATTCACGCTCGTCATTCTGCCCCTGAGCGACGCATAGTGAAAAGAATCCCGGCGATATCTGGCCCTCCGATATCGCTGGGCCTAAGCCTCAGCTTCCGGTTCCAGAATCTGCAAATCAAGAGTGGGCTCCAACAGACAATCCAGCGTAGCAATCTTCTCCAAAGCACGCTTGAGAGCTGACGATGGACACGGCTCCACAATCACAACAAATGGCAGGTTCGCCTTCGTATGCCCCGGTTTCTGCAGAATTGCGTGAATGTTGATCTCCTGTTCGGCCAATGCACCGGCAATCTGGGCGATAATGCCCGGACGGTCTTTCACAATGAAGCGAATGTAGTGTCGGAGCAGAAAGTCTCCGCTGACTCCGGCCTTTTTACTTGGCAAATCGATCGTCTTCGACCCATGCACAATCGCCAGCAAATCGGAAACGACTGCAACTGCCGTCGGATGGCCGCCCGCACCATGCCCGGAGAAGACTACGTCCCCGCCATACGTGCCGCCAACCAGCACCATGTTCTCCGTGCCGCGCGACCACGCCAGCGGAGACGCCTGCGGCACCAGCATCGGCCCCACTGTAGCCAGCACCTCGGAGCCATGCAGCTCCGCGCGCGAAATCTGACGGATGGTGCATCCCATCTCCCGCGCATAGGCGAAATCAACAGCTGCAATCTCGGTAATCGACTTGCACGGCACCTCGTTCGTCGTCAGATCGGCACGTAGAGCAATGCGTGAAAGAATTACCAGCTTCGCGCGTGCGTCGAAGCCGCCCACATCTTCCGTCGGATCGGCCTCGGCATATCCCAACGACTGCGCTTCCTTCAGCACCGGAGCCAACTCCGCTCCGTCTTCCATCTTGCTCAGAATGAAGTTGCATGTGCCATTCAGAATGCCTTCAATGCGCAGAATCTGATCGCCTGCCAATCCCTGCTGCAGCCCCGGAATCACCGGTACCCCGCCAGCAACCGCAGCCCCATAAAACAGGTTGCATCCTTTGCTGCGCGCCAACTTGTCGAGCGCAATACCATGCTCGGCAATCAGCTTCTTATTTGCCGTCACCACTGACTTGCCGGCTTCAAGCGCTCGTCGCACCCATTCGCCAGCCGGATCGAGTCCGCCGGCAAGCTCCAGCACAACATCCACCGGGGATGCCAATACATCGTCGATCTTCTCGGTCCATACAACTCCGGCCGAAACCCAATCCACCTTCTTGCGAGCAACGCTGCGATTGAAGATATGCGTCAGCTCCACGCCCTGCGGCTTGGAGTCGCTGAGAATGCGCGCGACTGAGCTGCCGACAGTGCCAAATCCAAGAATCGCTACTTTCACAGGGGTCGCCTGCGCGTCAGACACGGATGCACTCACTGTGTTCTCTGGTTCTCCTGGCTAATTTGCTGCAATGGAAGCTGCCTTCCATCTTATCGAAAGTTCTCTTCGATGGAAGCTGATCTATGTCGTGCGGCGAAGAGCTGGCTCAACATCCGCGGCATTAGATGTCTCCCGCTCATGGAATGCAATCGGAATCCGCACTTCCGCCTGGCAACCCTTCGCATCCACGTGATTCCGCAGTTCCAGCGAGCCGCCGTGCGCTTCGGCAATCTGCCTCGCAAGTACCAGCCCAACGCCTGAACCACTCGTCTTCGTCGTATAGAAGGGCACAAATAGGTTCCCCGGGTTCGTCAACCCTGGCCCATTATCCTCAATCAGAATCGACACCATGTCGCCCGCGCTTCTGCTGCGAATCTTCACCGCCGGTGCGCCTGTTAACCCAGCCTCTTCGCGCTCATTCACCGCAGCATCGACCGCATTCTTCACAAGATTGATGAGTAACTGTTCGATCTGGTCGGCATCCGCCAAAAGATTTACAGGCTGCACATCGCCAATCTCCACCGTGAGCCGCGTCTCAAGCCCGGCAACGCGATCAAGCAGGGCCGGAAGCGGCACCTGTTTCAGTATCGGAGCCGGCAACTGCGCCAGTTGCCGGTAGGCCTGCACAAATCGGTTCAGCGATTCAGCCCGGCTCTCAATCACATTCAAGCCACGCTCGAAATTCGTAGCTTGCTCAGCCGGAACCTGTGAGATGCGCGAGCGCAGACTTCCGGCAATCGACTTAATCGGCGCCAGCGAATTGCTGATCTCATGGCCAAGTACACGAATCAGCCTGCGCCACGCCACGCGTTCTTCCTCGCGCAAAGCGCTGCTCACATTGGACAGCACCAGAAGCGTATGCGGCACGCCGCGCTGGCGGAAGCTGCTGCGTCGCACCATCCAGCGCCCGATCTGTCCCTGCCCTTCGATTGTCGTAATACCTTCGTCGTCCTGGTCAAGAATATGCCGCAGATGCAGTTCGTCTGCATTTCTGCCTAGGTCGCGCGCGGCGTGCAAGTGCAAGACGCGCTCCGCCGCCGGATTCACCACGCGCAGCGCGCACTGCTCATCAAACGCAAGCACCGGCGCATCCATCTCCAGAATCACCCGCCGCAGCAGCGCAACCGCTTCCAGCGCGCTCAGCCGCTGCGACTGCATCGCGTCGGCCAGCTGATTGATCTCAATGGCCAGCTCGCCGAGCGAATCATGCGGAGTCGCTCCGCGTGCACGGAACGAAAAATCCTCCTCCCGCAATGCCGCAACTACGTTTGCCAGCGTCTGCAGCGGCCGCACCACTTGTTCCAGAAAGATGGAGGCTACCAGAAGCACCACCAGCGCCAGCGTAGTGAGCGAGCCAACAATCAGGGAAAGGGAAACGTGCTCAATCCAAAGGAGCACCGCGCAAAGCGTAAAAAGCGGAACACACAGCGAAGCAATCAGGACTTTTATCTTTGTCTCAAAGCTGAAGCCCTCTCGCGGAATCTTGCTGGTGGCTCTTCGCCGATTGTGTTCGCTTCGATTGGCTCTAGATGCCATATTTCTCCATCCGCCTGTACAAAGCGCCCCGGCTTAACCCGAGTGCTTCGGCAGCCTGACTCACGTTGCCGTTGCAACGAGTCAATGCCTTGCGGATGAGAATACTCTCTACAGATTCCAGGCTCATATCTTCAAGTGGCTGGCTGGATGCGCGCACCTGGTTTAACCCCAGGTCGGACGCCTCGATCCTGGCCCCCTGGGCCATCAGCACGGCACGCTCGATCGTATGGTCCAGTTCGCGCACATTGCCCGGCCACGGATGCTGCAGCATAACCTGCAATGCGCTCGGATCGATGCCGTCCATCTGTTTGCGATAGCGTGATGCATAACGGTTCAGGAAATGGGCAGCCAACAATGGAATATCTTCACGGCGCTCGCGCAGAGGCGGCAGATGAATCTCTACCGTATTCAGGCGAAACAGAAGATCGCCACGGAATCGCTGTTGCTCCACCTCGACATGCAGGTCAGCGTTGGTGGCGGAGAGGACGCGCACGTTCACGCGCCGCGTCTTCGACGAGCCCACACGCTCCATTTCCCCGGTTTCAAGCACACGCAGCAGCTTCGCCTGCTGCCGCATCGGCACATTGGCAATCTCGTCCAGAAAGAGCGTTCCGCCATCAGCCAGTTCAAAGCGACCAATGCGTTCGACACGAGCATCAGTAAAAGCGCCCTTTACGTGGCCAAAGAGCTCGCTTTCGAATGTGCCTTCTGGCAGCGCGCCAGTATTCACGGCAACCAGCGAACGCGAAGCGCGCTGCGACAAGCCATGCAGCATCTGTGCGACGATTTCTTTTCCTGTTCCGTGTTCTCCCGTGATCAGCACATTTGCATCTGAAGGTCCGATGCGCGTAATCGTGCTCAAGACCGACTGCATCGAGGGCGCAGTTGCAATCAGATCAGGAAGATTCTGTCCGCGCAGCAGGCGGTTTTCAGCCTCAAGCCGATACGCGCGCTTGACCGCATGGTGCAGATCAATCTGGGTGCGCAATATGGTAAGCAGGCGGGCATTATCCCAGGGCTTGGGAATAAAATCGCGAGCGCCGCGTCGCATTGCCTCCACCGCAACCTCGACATTCGCCCAGGCGGTCATCACAATCACGGGAACATGGCTGTCAAGCGTCTTGATCTGCGTCAGCAGGTCAAGCCCCTCCTTTCCGGAGGTCGTATCACGCGTATAGTTCAGGTCGACCAGCAGCGCATCAAACGAGCCCGACTGCAGCGCCTCGATCACCATCATCGGAGAGCGCGCCTTTTCTACATGAAAGCCTTCCGGCTCCAGCAGAAGCTCCAGCGCATCCAGAATATGCGGCTGATCATCCGCAATCAGGACGCGTGGCGCATGGGGAGCGGCAACATTATTTTCCGCCCCGCCGAGTTGAGATGTAGTTGCCATCAGAGACCTGAGTATACCGTCATTGGCAGATCATGGCTGCGCATGCGTCACCACACCGTTCTTCGCGTCGTCGATGGAAATGTCCGTGCGCTCAAGCGTGAAGCCCGTGGATTGGTCGATGGCGACTTTGGCCTTCTCGAATGCAGTCTGGGCAACAATGAGCGCGGACTCGGCCACGGCAAGAGCCTGTTCGCTGGCGAGCGTGTCATATGCGGACATAGCTCCGAGTTTTTGCTCCTGTTTGGAGATATCGAAGGTCTTCTGCGCAAGATCGCGGGCCTTCTCGGCTGCGGTAACGCGGGCCTGGGCCTGTTGGAGCGAGTACTGCGAGTTGCGCACATCGAACAGAATGCTCTTTTTCTGCTGTTCGTAACTCAACTCTCTCTGGCGATACTCGAGCGTGGCGCGGAACTGGTCGGCCTTGGCCTGACGGTTGCGAAGAGTGACAATCAACGAGAAGCCGACCTGATATTCAGGCGAGGAGTAGTTGAAGGTGTCCTTGAAAGCCCCGGCGAAATCTGTAGGGAGGGTGGTGCTGCAATCAATTTGCTGCGAAGCGCAAACAGGATTGGGCTGCCCCCCGATGCCTTCGCCGATGTACTCCCCGTAGACCGAAAGTCTGGGCAGCAGCTCGTTTCTGATGGACTTGAGGCTGGTCTGCGCGATCTGCATGGCAATTTGGTCTTGAGCAACGTCGGGGCGGTTCTTTTCTGCTTCAGTAATGAGCTGATCGATGGGCTCTGTTTCCTTGGGGTCGGGTGAGCCCATAAGATCGAGCGGAATGACCGGCATTTCGGCCAATGCAGGGTCTTCAATGGTCTTGGTGAGCGCATTTTTGATGAGAAGTTCGTTCAGCTTGAGTGTCGCTTTGGCGACGGTGAGATCGCCTTCGGCGGTCGCCACGGCGGACTGGTCCTTCATGACCTGCATCGCCGGGACGTTCTGAAGCTGAAGTTGTTTCTGATCGTCGGAGAGAGTCTCGTTGGCATAGGCCAGCGAACGCTCCTTGATCTGGGCGTCCTGATAGGCGCTGACAAGATCCCAGTAGATGTTCTCGACCTGGCTAATGGTGGCAATGACCTGTAGCTTGAACCCGAGGTCGGTGAGCTGGATATCCTGTTTAGCGATGTGCATGTAGCGCTGGTTCGTGGCAAATCCAAAACCCTGCAACAGCGGCTGGTTGATTGTGAAATTGAAATTTGTGGTGAGCTGAGGACTGAGGGTGTTGAAGATGCTGTTCGTGGTCTGGCGAAAACCGAAGTCAGTCACCGTAAAATTTGTGCCGAGCGAAAAGGCCTGCGAATAGCTAGATTCGATCTCGATCAGGTTTTGTTCTAAAACGGGCACTCCGAACTGCGATTTGTTGACCTGGACAAGCTTGGTGTGGTCAACAAAGCCCTGTACGTTAAGCTGTGGATCAAAGGAAGGGATGGGGGCGCCGCCACCGAGGGTCGATTGGACGAGTCCCCCGGCGCCGCCCGCTATAACTCCGCCTCCTCCACCGCCGCCGCCCGATGAACTGAAGCCGCCCTGCGTTCCCTGAGAGACGCTGGTACTCACGCCGTTTGCTGGGGCGCCCGCCTTGGTGCGCAGCAGGTCGGCCTGGGCGATGGGCAGGTTATAGCGGAAATAGGCGATGTCGAGATTGTTCTCAAGTGCAAGAGAGATGGCGTCGCGGAGCGAGACGTAAAGCTTGCCATCGCGTTCAAGGTTTTGGAGACGCGGCGAGTTCGTGAGGTCAATGGGCGGCACCGTGCTGGGCATGTACGGTGCGAACGGATTGCGCGAATGCGGCAGCTCGATGCGCGACGGAGCCTGCTGTGCAGCCGGCTTTACTTGTTGCGCCTGCTGGGCCTGCTGAGCTATGGTTGCCTGCTGCGCTGTTGGAGCTGTCGCGGGTGCAGGCGCATCCGGAGCGGGTGTAGTCTGCTGCGGAGCAGGACTGGGTGCGTCGGATGTTGTCGTCTGTTGCTGCTGAGCAGTCTGTTGCTCTTGCGAAGTCGGAGCCGTCTGCGCCAAAGTGCTTGAAGAAACCAGGCAGCAAAGAGCAACCGCCGCCAACTGCTGCTGAATCCGGGACCCACTTTTCACGATGCGCTGACCTCCGCACCTAATTCCGGATTCGACGTGTCCTTCACCATCCAGCCATCACGCACTTCAATCACGCGGCTGCCGTAAGAGGCATTGACCTCGGAATGCGTTACCTGAATAATCGTCGTCCCCTGCTGGTTCAATTCGCGGAAGAGCTCCATAATCTCCTTTGCCTGGCTCGAATGCAGATTGCCCGTCGGCTCATCGGCAAGCAACAGCGCCGGCTTGTGAATCACGGCGCGGGCAATGCCTACTAACTGCTGCTGTCCACCGGAAAGCTGCGACGGATATAGGTCTTTCTTGCCCACAATCTGAAAACGGTCGAGTGTATCGGCAACCAGTCCCTGGCGTTCGCCACGAGGAATATCTTTGTAGGAAAGCGGCAGGTCGATGTTTTCCTGCACCGTCAAATCGTCCAGCAGGTGATAGCTCTGGAAGACCATGCCAATTTTCTTCTTCGCCAGCTCCGCCCGTTGCTTGCGATTCATTTTGTGCACAGGCTGGTCCGCGAACCAGTACTCGCCCAGCCATTGATCATCCAACAGGGCCAGCACGTTCAACAGCGAAGACTTGCCCGCGCCCGAAGGCCCCATGATAGTGAGAAACTCGCCTTCCTGAATCGTGAGGTTGATGCGACGCAGTACCCACGTCTGCCCCGCTCCCGTCTTGTAGCTGCGCTCTATATTTTTCAGATCGATCATGGAAATCTATTCTCCCGCACTGGGAATTCTATTCATCCTAGGAATTATCATCCCGAGCGGAGCGTCCAGGGGACGCGGAGTCGAGGACCCGCAGTTTGCAACCATAGTCACAGCTCTTGCCAATTGCACGATGTTTGCAGGCAATAGCCCACCCTATACAGTGCGCGCCATAAGCACGCACCGCAGATGACCGCCTTGAAACGTAATGTTTACCGCGCTTCCAGTACCTGTTCGAGCGCATCCCCTTCGGCCACCACCTTGCCGTCGAAGAGATGAATGTTACGCTCGGCATGGCGCGCAAAGCGGGGGTCGTGTGTCACCATCACAATCGTCGCGCCGTCCTTATGCAGATTCTGCAGCAGCTCCATCACTGCTTCGCCGTTGCGTGAATCCAGGTTTCCGGTCGGTTCGTCAGCCAGCAGGATCGACGGCGAACCAGCCAGCGCGCGCGCCACAGCAACACGCTGCTGCTGACCGCCTGAGAGCTGGGAAGGATAATGCTTCATACGATGCGCCATGCTCACGCGTTCGAGCGATTCCTGGACGCGCCGCTTGCGCTCCGCCGCCGACATTCCTGTGCGATACGTGAGTGGCAGCTCAACGTTCTCATAGACCGTGAGGTCGCCAATCAGGTTGAAGCTCTGAAAGATAAAACCGATCTCCTGGTTGCGAATGCGCGAGCGCTGCGCGAAGTTCAGGTTCTCGACCGCATGCCCATTCAGCAGATACTTGCCTGCAGAAGGCGTGTCCAGCAGTCCGATAATCGAGAGCAGGGTTGACTTGCCGCAGCCCGAAGGACCCTGCATCGCCACATATTCACCCTTGTTGACGGTGAGATGAATGCCCGAGAGCGCATGCGTCTCGATCTCATCTGTATAGAAGACCTTCGTCAGACCCTCAATATTGATCAACGGCTGTAAATTATCCATGTCCATCTCGCTCCTCAGGTTTACTCCCACCTACTCCAAACGAACTTTATCCGTGTTGTCATACCGCGACATATCCGACAAAATCACCCGGTCGCCTTCCTTCAGACCACTCAGGATCTGAATTTGTGTGACCGAAGCCTTGCCCACCTTCACATGCACCACCGAAGCCGTCTTGCCGTCGGGATCATACTTGAACAAGCTGATCGTGCTGTCCGGATTTCCAAAAGCCGGGCGTCCCACATACAGCACGTCCTTCAGCCGCTGCAGATCGATCGTTCCATCCACACTCAGCTGAGGAACCGCTCCCGCCGGTAAGGCCCCATCTAGCTTTACGTCAACCGTGCGCGTTCCGTTCACTACTGCGGGATCAATTCTTGTGACATGCCCCGGCACGATGCCGTTATGGGTGTCGACTTCCGCCGGCTGGTCGAGCAGAATGTCATGCGCCTGCGTCTCGGCAATCTTTAGTTGAGCCTTTAACTGGTTTGGCACCACGACCGTCGCCAGCGTCGTTCCCGGCGCAACGTGCGCGCCTACACCCAAAGTTGAAGTCTGGTCGCTTGTAGCTGCACCCGCTGCCTGTTGGCCGAGCGAAATCAGCACGCCATCGATGCCTGCGCGCACTTCCAGCGCGGCTTTCTGATCTTCCTTTAGTTTCAGCAGGGCCTTGTCCTGATCAACCTTCGCCTGCTGCACATCCAGCTGCGTCTGGATCGACTTCTCATTCATATCGACTTGATCGACTGAAATTTTGTTCCTGGTCGTCAGTTCATCCGCTGAAGATTTCGACTTGTTATAAGCCAGGCCGCTGATCACGCCCAGTTTAAAAAGCTGCTGGTCTGTCTGCGCCTGCAGCTGCGCCTGGCTATAATCGGAGTTCACCGTCGCAGCCGACGCCTTCTTGTCCATCAAGGCGCTCTGCAAAGTCACCTGCAGATTGTGGTAAGCCACCTGGTCGGACTTCAATTGCAGCTGCGCATTCAGCAGCTCCTGGTCTAGCTGCGGATCCTCAAGGTCCATCAGGACCGTGTCCGGCGTCACTTTGGTGCCCGGCAGCACACGGATGCGCACCACCGTCGCCTCCGTCTGCGAGGGAATCAGGCGGATACTCTCCTCGCTGGGAACCAGTGTGCCCAACCCTCGGACCTGCACGATCATCGGACCGCGTTTGACCGTATCGGGCCAGACTGTACTGGCATCCATCGTGGGAGCCGCAGGTTTCAATCGGTACACAGCCGCTGCTGCCGCAGCGACCGCCACCAGTCCAATCGCACCGATCACAATCTGGCGGCGTAACTTCTTCTTCCTAATATCTGGCCGAGCGATATCCATCAACCAGTGATATTGCAACTACGGAACCATTCTTAGACTAGCTATAACTCTTTTAGATTCAGACAACTATGATAAGCCCATTGAGATCACACCTGTAACGACTGGCCATTTCCGGAACCGCATGTCCATTTCCGGACAATTTACGAGCCTCTCAATAAATCAGCTTCAAGGAAAATTGAATCTGCCGCGAGGTCCCTGCCGTTTTGCTGATCACGCCAAAACCAGAGCCTTTGATCGTGTTCGTCGGCAATCCCATGTTCACAATGTTGAACAGGTTGAAAAACTCCGCGCGAAACTGGAGATCGACCAGCTCGCTTCCGCTCTTGCGTGTGCCAAAGGGTGTGTCCTTGATCAAAGCAAAGTCGTAGTTATAGTAAGCAGGTCCGCGAAATGAATTGCGTGATAAGGTCCCAAAGCGTCCACTGTTCGGCCCGGTCCCTCCGGGCACGTTAATCGGAATAGAGAAATATGACGCGTTCGCCGCGCCCAATCCAAAATAGTCCTCGCGTACCTTGCGCGCCGTCGACAAGTGCGGCTTCGCAATGGGGTCAGGCCGATCCGTTCCGTTCGATCCCGCTCCCGTCTGCTGCACTCCGGAATAGACGGTAAAGACTGAACCGCTGGTAATCGTCGAGATGCTCAGCAACTCCCAGCCCTTCGTGGCCTTTTTACTGACAGGCTGCAGAAACCCCGCGCTGTCCAGATGCAGATCCTGCGCCACGCTCAGACTAAAGGAGTTCGCCACATCGAAGCTCGACGGCCCCTTTTCTGCATGCGTATTAAATGGGTCCTGCGGAATGACCTGTGACACGGCGCCTGTCGAACCCGTACCACCGCCGAGCACCCCGCTCGTGTCATCGATCGCTTTCGACCAGGTATAGCTAGCCTGCACGCCCGGGCCGCCATGTGGAAACGTACCCTGCAGCGAAGTCTGCAGCGCGTTATACGAAGAGTGCGCCGTGTCATCTATAACCGACTCCACACCGAAGCCGCCAATCACATTTCCGTTGCCGTCAAATTGCGTGTGCGGCGCAAATTCCGGGCTCGCCCCCGGATAGGCATTCGGAAAAGTCATCCGTGGCAACTTCACGCCCGTCGTGCCCACGTAGCCTACATCGGCCGTAAGGTTCCCGAACTGCCGCTCCAGTCCAAGCGTCCACGTTCCAAGGTAGCCGTTACCGAATTTCCGGTCGATGCCTCCCAGATTCAACGCCGTAATCTGATGGCCCGGCGTCAACGCTGCCATGTCCTGCTCGTAACGATCCACATCAAACACCGTATTCGGCGCCACCTTCTTCGTATCGTTGCTGGCAAAGATATCCTGACCCGTCGGAGTGTAAGCGCGCGGCAGCACGTCAGGCGTAATCTGAAAGCCGTAGTGGAACTGCGCGCCCTGCGTTGCGCTCAGATGCGGATAGATCACAAACGGTGTCGAACCGGTCAGCGAATTATCCTGCCAGATATTCGGTGGAATCGTCGTGATGGCACCGCCCACGCGCACATGCAGTTTCTCCATGGCGCGCCAGTCTAATTGCACACGTGGGCCAAAGCCGTCATAGTTCGTCTGATACCCCGGCTGCGGGTTCACAACAAACTCCTGCTGATTGCCGTTCATCAAAAAGCTCGATGTCCGCTTCGCCCGCTCTGTAATCGGCGTATAGACCTCATAGCGCAGGCCGTAATCCAGCACAAAACGATCGTTGAGCTTCCACGTGTCCTGCATATAAAGCGAAAAGTTGTTACGGTTAATCGCAGCCGGACCGATGTGGTAGCCATTGGAAAAGTACGGTGGCGCCACGGCCACGTTATAAGAAAACGGGCTCCCCGTCAGCAGCCCCGAAAGCGTATCCGGCAGCGGATCGCCCGGATGAATATCGTGCGTACCGCTCTGCGAACGAATCTCGACCGGCGAATATGCCGTGCCGCCGCCAAAGTCATATTCGCCGTTCACGCTTGTGCCAAAGTACGTCGTATCGCGGTTCAGGCGAATCTCGCCGCCAAATTTCCACGCGTGCCTTCCAGCAATGTAAGAAAAATTCTGCCGCGCCTGAAAAAGATTGCCAAACGCTGACATCACTGAACCAGCAGCAGAGTTGAAAGCCTCAAATAATCCGTCGTTGAACTTCACCGCTGGGTCCGTGTGATTCGGCGTCGGAAACTGCGGCGTCGTCCGTGTAAAGCTGATCGAAGAATCAAACGAATACTGCGGCGAAACCGTTCGCGTGTACGTCACCACGCCATTGCGCTGATGGTCCACATATTCCACGCCGAAGCTGTGGTCAATCGCCGTCTGGTCAGGATTGGTCGTCGGCCCGGAAAGATTATCCCAGTTAAAGCGCACAAACAGTTGCGATTTTTTATCGACCTTCTGATCGATGCGAATCGAGAACTGATTCGCATTCGTATAGACCTTGGACGAAATCGCGTACGTGTGCAACCCATACGCGCCCTGCGGATAATTCGGCAGCGGATACCGCGCCAGCACCTGCGCAATCTGATCATCCACCGGCACAAAGAGCGTATCGCCAGGAAACGCGCTCGTATCGTTCCCGATCCGCTCCTCCGCGGTCGGCACAGCCAGCACCTGGGTCGTGCCCAGCACCTGCCGGAAGCCTTGATACTGCCCAAAATAAAATGTCTTACCCGCGCCATTGTAGACATGCGGAATGATCACCGGGCCGCCATTCGTAAACCCAAACTCATTGCGCCGGAAGGGAGGAATTCTACCCGGCTCGGCAATCGAAGCGTGATCGAAATAGTTCCGCGCGTCGAGCGCCGAATTGCGTAGAAACTCGAACACCGACCCGTGAAAACCGCTCTTACCCGACCGCGTAACGATGTTCGTAAAGCCTGCTGCGCCGCGCCCAATCTCTGCCGGCATCCATCCGGAGCTCGATTGAATCTCCTCGACCGCATCCACATTGAAATTAGTGAATGTGCCGCCGCCCATCTC
>Ga0206863_1068_pt1 | contig 34853 bp, 25 predicted proteins | sample Alteio_BWOrgCont_41_FD_152634 | JGI IMG/M metagenome (GOLD analysis project Ga0206863, IMG submission 152634) | Enriched cells from forest soil in Barre Woods Harvard Forest LTER site, Petersham, Massachusetts, United States -... | ecosystem: Environmental > Terrestrial > Soil > Temperate forest >...
CCGCTATGCGGTCTCGCGCTGGCGTGCTCTCACGCGCTATCTCGATCATGGGTCGATCGAGATCGACAACTCGGCAGCGGAACGTGCTCTGTGGCCCTGGGCCGCAAGAACTATCTCTTCGCCGGTTCGGACGAGGGTGGCTCTTACTGCCCATCTCGCTATCTCCTTATAAATTGAGGGTCGGTTGACGCGGATCGTGAGACGACGGAGTTCGCGTGCGTCGGCAACTTGCTTCTCTTTGTACCTGCTCAGTATGCAGCGTGGCCTCCTGGATTATCCACGGGGCTCCCTTGCAGAGCTGTTGCGCAGGTAGCAGACCGTTTCCTATCATACGGCTGACAGTCGATGGGCTAACTGCAAGGATGTCTGCCGCTTCATTGAGAGTGACCTCGCCTCGAACTTTTCGTTCCCCTTCTTGATAGGGAGCGATACCCTTTTGGCTGCGAACAGAACATACCCTCATCCGTGTCCAGCTGTTGCCGCGACCGGTTTGCTTTCCGGAGCGGTTAAGCACCGCGGCGATGGACTTGTCCGGCATTTGTCGAGCCATCGCCTCGATGAGGCCTATCACGTCATCGCCAGTTGACCAACGCGTTTGACCAGCGCGATTCTTCCTTACTTCTAAGCGAGTGTGATCGCCGCCCTGCCAGTGGATAATCAGATGGATCGTGCTTTCGGTAATGTCGACCACGATCTCAGTGATCAACAAGCGGACGATCTTCTTGCGGGTTTCATTCGTTACTTCGGGGTTGTTCCATGCGCGGGCCAGATCTTCGCCCAGCAGAAGCAGACGCTCACGATCCGCAGATGCGATAACCGGCTTCTGATCAGCCTCGAGCTGGGAGATCTCCTCTTGGAGGGTGCGCACAGCGACGAGTCGCTCGTTCCAGCGACGTTCAAGCTCAGCGGCGACGAGCCGGTTTTCAGGATCGGATGCATCGTACTGGCGATACGCACGGGCCGCTTCGAATCGAGCTTGTTCGAGCGCATTTTCTAACTGCAGTCGCCTTTCTGAGTGCTCCCGTTCAAGATTCTTCATCGCCATTAGGGCAGCCTCGATGCCGAGGGGTTGTACTCGTTCCAAAACCTCTTGTGCAACAGCGTGATCGACTCGCATGCCGCCGAAGCTGATACAACTCATCTCCGCCCGCGCACTGAAGGCACCGCGGCAGGCGTAGCGCTGGGTGTGCGTTCCTCTGCTGCCATAGTGAACCTGTAGTTTCCTACCGCATCGGCCACATCGAAACAGGCCAGGCAGCAAAGCCTCTCCTCGGCGAACCGAACCTCGGCACAGGTAGCTCCTGCCATTTGCGTTGTCAGAGATGATCTCCTGATTGCGGGCGAACTCTTCCCAGCTAATATACCCTTCATGGTGATCCTTGATCAGTACCTCCCATGAGGCTGCCGTCCGGCGAATACTGCGGATCATCCTTTTTCTTCCGTCTGAAAGTGCAACCGTTGTCCCACGGCGCCCGAACGCGTAAGCGCCCGCGTAGACGGGGTTCGTTAAGATGTGATGCAACGTGTGATATACGGGCGGCTTCCAGAGGATCGGTTGTTTACCGGCTCCTTGTTGTAGGACTGGCAGAAGGATTTTTTCCTGGCGTATCCAGACGAGCACTTGGCGCACCGTCTGAAGCTCCGCAAATCCGCGGAATATCAGTGAGATCGCTTCACCCACGCGCCGGTCTGGATCCTTCTCGATACGATCACCGTCGCATTTCACGTAGCCTACGGCTACGGTGGAAAAGAACTCACCGCGGCGTGCCTTCTGCTTGATTGCTTCGATCGATCGCTGCCGAAAGACGGAAACCTCCATTTCGCTCATGGTGCCCTTCATTCCGAGTAGCAGCCTGTCGTTCGGCAGACGTGGATCATAGATTCCATCCTCATCAACGATGAGTGTTCCGACGAGTCCGCAAAATTCCAAGAGAGTGTGCCAATCGCGCCCGTTGCGGGCAAGGCGAGATGCTTCTAATGACAGCACGGCACCAACGCATCGCTCGCATATGGAAGTCAGGAGTTTCTCGAAGCCTGCTCGGGTCGTGCCGCTACCGGATCGACCGAGGTCCTCGTCGATCACTTGAACATCACTCCAGCCCAGTTGTCGCGCCCGTTCAACCAGACCATATTGGCGTCTGCCACTTTCTAGATTATTCAGCACCTGGTAAAACGTGGATTGACGAACATAGACGACGGCGCTCCGACTCAGATGTTCAGCGGTGATCTTCGTCATGACCGTCCTCCCCTGGATGTTCGGGATCCTCGCATTCGTTCTCCATTGCGAGCGCTTCGGTCAACAACGACCCTAGTAACAGCAACGCCTTCTGCCGTTGCGGCTCCGGCAGCTTGGTCACCCTTGGCCGGCTCTCGAACAGATTTGTCTGCTGTGCCTTCCACCTCTCCATGCTTGCATCCTCCTGCAGAGACTTGCTTCTCTGAGGACAAGGCAATCATGTTTTGGTCCAGAAATCTGCGCAATTCGAAGAGCCGACCAACAGAGAGACGCGGGATCGTAACGATCTCTACTGCACCTGCTTCGGGGGAGGCCATCCAACTTGGAAATAGATGCGTCGTTCCATCTCCACTGCGAACTAGCAAGTGTATTGTTCCAAAATGTTCGTGTTCGCTGAGAACAACGAAGCTCTGCTTAGCCAGCGGATGAAACGGATATGTGACCGTGATTTCGCGCGCCAGAACTCCGGCACTATGAACTACCTTCCGATGCTGGTAGAGAACGCGCGGCTGCGATCTATACGCTGCTGGGCACAACCAAATTGAACGGACTCGATGCGGAGCTCTACCTGCGCCATGTCTATTACAGTCGTAGACCTCAATTTCGACGGAAAACCTGACCTGGCAGCAACGAACTCGTCCTAGCATGGATCGATATCCGTTCTCTTGGGCAAGGGTGATGGGACATTCCCGACTCCGCCCCAGGTCTTTCCTGTTGGAACGAATCCGTCATCCATTGTGGCGGGCGACTTGAATGGTGACGGTAAACCGGATTTGGCAATCGATAACTTTGGTTCTACTTCTACATTCAATCCCGAACGCATATCGGTATTGCTGAACTGGTGGGGCGCGACAGCGACTGTTAGCGTGCCCTTGAGTATCTCCGAAACGGGCACACATGAGATCAAGCCTATTTCCCCGGAAATACAAACTATCGGCGGGCTAACTCGGCACCTACTCCACTGACCGGGGCAGAAGCGCCATTAGCAAGCGTCCAAAAAACAGCTCAACAGAAGTGAGAAATGTTGGACCTGGGATAATACTTGAAGTTAATTACGTGCTCCAGCTTGCCTGATTATTGATAGACCGGAATCATATTGTTGAAACGATTCCCTTGTTCAAACTGGTAGCCTTAAATACTGAGTGAGGGCCAGCGCACTCCACGTGCGCTGGTCATTTCACGCTGAGTTGCCACGATCCGATTCTTCAACGCAATCATATCTAGACACTGCTGCCATGCAGTTTCGATGGAAGTGGTTTCTGTCTGGAGCAGAGCGGTCTCTAGGCGGTGCTAAGATTGCGATTCAGCAATTTGCGTTGACTTCCTCCAAGGAATTGTCGTACCTCGTGACGTTGGTGAAAAGCTTGCGGCCACATAGCGAAGGGACCAGGAGGGATTCAAAATGAGGTTCAGTGGGTTGCCTGCTGTGACAACCGTTTGAGTAGCGCGCCCAGGGGCATGATCTCCGTCTTTGGGTCGTGCTTATAGCTCTCCCGGCCTGGGTATATGACGATTTGATGGTTGGCCTTGACGTCAGCGCAACCAATATAAAAAACTTTACTTGGCGTGGGATCGCTGATGGAACGCTTGATCGCGATCGCCCACCGCTGATTTGGCGAGGTCTCCAGAACCAGGTCGATTTCGGCCCCGACTGAGGTTCGGTAAAACCATGCGCGCGTGTTGGTAGGCACCGTGTCTAATATATTTTCGATGATCATTCCCTCCCAGCGCGATCCGATAACGGGATGTCCCAATAAGGTCTCTTGATCTTGTATTCCGAGGAGCGTATGTAGAAGTCCGCTGTCCCGCACGTAGACTTTTGGAGAGCGGACAAGACGCTCACCGCCATTGGAAGCCCACGGCTTAAGACGACGCACGAGCAGGAGGTCAACCATGATATCGAGATACCGGGCGACAGTGGGGGAGCAGCCCAAAACTTTCTATTTGGCTGGAGCTATACCAGGAGAGACCGCGACCGCGGGCCCGGCGTTACGAGACTCCGGCGCTGTAATGTGAACTCATGGATTTGAGCCGGAACACAGCATTGGAAAAGAAATACCAGTATCTGCATAGTAATTTGTGGTTTTTCCTTTTCCAGGTTTGTGCTTCGGCGCAATCGAGCAGGGATCTGAAGCACGCGTCAGAAACTGACTGTGTTCAGGTAGCCCGGTCCGGTCGGGCGATCATACCTATAGCATAGATCTCCGAAGACATAGACCTTGTCTATGTAGCCTGGATGGCAGGAAGTCTCGTTTCGATGGTCCATGAAATTGCGCATCCCGTTTCTGGCTATGGCAGATGGTGCGCTTCGACCGATTGCGGATCTTACGTTTACAGATCTTTTGTTTCGTTTAATATGCTATTAGGCTTTCGAATCAATCATCACCGAGAAAATCTGTTCAGGAGACGCACCAGTGCGGTGGTATTTCCGGATTAGGACCATTCCGGGGGAAAGGATGCCCTCCCGGGTGCTTTACGTGCTCGACGGGCAGCAGGTACAGCCTTTAGATTTGCAACTTGTCCGACTCTCCAATGACGTTCATATGCACTTTGTCATTGTGACTGACGAGAGCAAGGCAACGAGAATTGGACTGCTGCTCCGTAGGCTCGAATTTGTATTTTCAGTTCTCTGGACGCCGATCTCCGAGAATGCAACGACCCGCTGCATGGAACGGCTCGCCATCAGCCTTCAATCGAGTGATGAGGCAGCGTCGGATACCGATCCGGATTCGGACTTCTGGAAGATCGCACCCTCGATCTGGATGCAGGCCAACAACCATGGACAGCCTGTACCCGGGCACCAAACAGAGGTGAGGCTTCGCTGGACAGATCAGAATCTTTACTTTCTTTTCCTGTGTCCATATCAGGAGCTTCAGGTACGGGAAGGAACTCCACTACTCGATCGCGCTACCCCAGAGCTTTGGCTATGCGATGTTGCTGAGGTCTTCGTGGGACGCTGCTCAGATTATATGCAGTGCTATTGCGAGTTCGAAACTTCTCCGAAGGGGGAGTGGCTCGACCTCCAGATCGCAATCCCGGCGCAGGGTGGAATCGCAGGAACGGCGCTTCGTTCGGGTTTCTCCACGTCAGCAAGGATAGAGGAGGAGAAAGGGCGATGGCTTGCCTTCCTTCGTATTCCATATCGTTGTGTAAATTCCGGCAAGCCCGCGGCTGGTGATCGGCTGCGAGTGAACTTTTTCCGAAGCCAAGGGCGAACGCCGGTCGAAATCGCGTGGCAGCCAACCTACGACGCCAGCTTCCACGTACCCTCAAAGTTTGGAATGTTGCTGCTCACCACTTGAGGGAACGCATTGGGCTATAGTTACGCTACTGTCGTAAATCGGCTCCCAGGAGGAGGCTCAACATTATCAGCGCATCCTTTCCTATTTGCGCTACTTCACAGCGAAACCGATTCAAGATAGTAGGTCTTTCCGAACCGTAATTTTCGAGACGTGGAGGCTGGCCGCATGGAATTCACCATTTATACCTCCACGTGAGGCCGAGGAAACTGTTTCCCCCGTCCTATCCTTTACTGGAAAAAAGGTGTCTCTACAAGGTCAAGCGCTTCGTCGCCGTATCTGTCCCCCAGTACGCCCTGAGTGCAGTTCAGCAGAGTGGAGCAGAGCACCACTTGTGCACGAACATCAGCAGTACTTTTGCGGCTTCAACTAATGAGTCGATCTCCACATACTCATCCGCCGCGTGGGTATTTCCACCCTTGCCTCCCCACAAGACCGCGGGAGTATTGGTGACCGTATGGAAGATGTACATATCGCACGGGGCTTCCATACCAGTTACCGGCGGCACTTCTCCCGTCACTCTTGTCGCACAGTCTTCCAACTCGGTTACGAGAGGCTCCTCCTTTGAAATGGCGGAGCCGGGCAGCCATCGGGATGAAAATGCTACCTCCGGCGGTCGAACAAAAGGACTGCCAGCCGCACTCGAAAGCGAGGCGACCCATGCAAGGAATTCGCGATCAATGTCGTCACCTTTTTCACCAGGCATGGCCTGCCAGTAAATTTCAACCCTGCATTGGTCGGGAGTTGCGTTCGGTTCTTTTGTTCCCCATGGAGCGGTAACGATTCTTGTGACATTTACCGGTACGAGATCAGCCGTACTCGCATATAGAGGGTGGGGCTTGGCGCTAGCGCGGCGCTGTGCGGCAAAATCACTGATTTTCGACAGGAGGAATGTCAACTGCTCGATGACACCGGGAGAAGGCGGCCCCTCATTCAAAATTCCTCCCGAAGCTCTCAACGTGATGTGAGCGGTCCTCCCACCTCGCTGAGCTGGGCAAATGCGCAGGAACGACGGCTCAGATAGGATGACGGCATCCGCGTTGAACCCTTTGAGCCGGCCTGCCAGTGTTCCGTTCGCGCCGCCAAACTCTTCATCGATTACCGTCTCGAATAGAACATCTCCGGCGAGAGGGAGATTCAGGTTGTGAAGACACTCCATGATGAAAAGGTTGGTTGCAACGCCTCCTTTCATATCGTTGGAACCACGTCCAAATAGGCGGTTGCCTTCTATGGCCGCGCCGAATGGATCCCGCGTCCACGGCGATGAGCCCACTGGAACAGTATCGATGTGACCTGAAAGAAGGAGAGATCGGCCGGTTCCTATGCCTTTCCGGCGCGCCCCTACGTTCGGACGGTTGGCATACTCGCGTCCCGGCATGAAGAGAGGATGTTTGTCTAACCCCGGTACCTGATCGAAAGTATAAGTAAGTGGGTTGCATTCCAAAGTGGACAGAAACTGCGCAATGTATTTCTGGCATTCAATTTCACTGCCAGCGGGCGGAGTATTTTCTGATGGGATCCGCACAAGATCCTGAAGAATCTGGACCAGGCGATCCGAATGCCGATCGACGTAGGTTGTGAGCTCCTGTTCGTCTGCGGATAAGTTCATTTGTATAAGTCACCATTCCACTGGCTCAGTTTGTTTTTGAATCCGCGCGTGATGATCAGTAGGTAGGTAGCTCCAATTGCCAGCCAGATAAACCCGACGACCTTCGCATGTACACTAAGATTCAACCACACATAGATACACACACACGCTCCCGTGAGAGGAAAGAGCAGGTTTGAGAAAATGGTCCTTGCTCCCCGCTGTTTCTGCGCGATGTAAAAGTGCTGAATGACGGAAAGGTTGACCAGAATAAAACCGACGAAAGCGCCGAAATTCAACAGCTCAACAGCGATTTGAAAGTTCATCAATAGAGCGCCTGCCAGAGAGGCGGCAGAAGTGATATAGATACCGCGCGTCGGCGTGCCATAGCGCGGATGAATGTATCCGAACAAAGTGTTGGAAATCACCCGGTCTCGCCCCATAGCAAAGAGCAAGCGTGAAGCTCCTGCCTGCCCGGTAAGTGCACTAGAGACACCCGCCACGAGCAGGACGAATGTCAGGATCAGGAACATGACCTGCCCTCCGATCCTGTGGCCGATATCGAGGATCGCAGTCTCGACCTGGGGGAAGGTTTGATAGTTATTCCATGCCAACGCAGCAAAGTAGACGGTGATGACGCAAATCAAAGTCTGGATGATGCAAACCAGAACGGTCGAAAAGCCGATGTCTTTCTCCGGGTGGAGGGTGTCTTCAGCCAACGTGGAGATGGCGTCAAACCCAATATAGGAGAGAGCCGCAATCGACGCTCCAAGCATCATCGGCCCGAGAGAGATGCGGCCATGGGGTAAAAGGCCGATCGGCGAAATCAGGCTGGCCGCCCCATAGTGGAGCCAGACATAATGCGCAGCAAGTGCTACAAAAAGCACGGCGCAGACCGTCATCGCAGCCATCATGAGGGTGTTCGCGCGGGCCAGGATCCGGATTCCCCTGACATTGATGATGGTGATTCCAGCCGTGAAAACCAAGACCCAGACAAAATACGGAATCGCCGGCAAAAAACGCTGTGCAGTTAAAGCAGAATAGATCACGCTTTCCAGCGGAATCAGAAAATAGTCCAGGATCATGGCCCAGCCGGCGATAAAGCCGACCGCCGGGCTGAAGGACTGCTGGACATAGGTATAGGTCGAGCCCGCAGAGGGATAGACGGACGCCATTTTTCCGTAGCTGGCAGCCGTGAATAACATGGCAATCATGGCGACGATATAACTCGAGGCAGCTTGGCCCTGAGAGACCTGCTGAATGATGCCATAGACTGGATATACTGCTGTCGGGCTTAGAATAACGAGCCCAAAAAGGATCAAATCCCAGCGCGTCAGCACCCGTCGAATGTGCCCCGTACTGGACGGATTGCTTGCAGCCACCTGTTGTACCGATTCACTCATCGAATTCCCTTTAAAACGATCCGTTTTTCAGCCCCTCATAACAGTTCCCAATCCGGGTTGTCACTGATCGGATGGCGTGCGGTTTGAAGCGTCGCGGTGATGACCGCGTCAGGATGCCGCTGTAACAAAGTCATCGGATATTCCGTCACGGGCTCGCTGAACAGTGCAACGCGCAAAGCGGTTTGTTTCCATGATCCCGTATCGCTATACACACGAACTTTCTTCGCGGAAAGACACTCACGCATTCCTAGGGTGACGGACATCGGGGGCACAAACTGATAGGCTGCGCCGAAGCTGCGCTGCGCGAGAGCGACGACCGTGTCGATGTTGTTGTCTTGAATGCGTATCGTGCTGTTGGCGATTTCTTCGATCCTGGGATGATGAAACGGATGCCGCCGCGCCTGATTGTAGGCAACATGACCATCCTGACCCCAGCCTCCGACTGTAATATCTATCGGAGCCGCATCAATCGCCTCTTTCACCCTTACGATACTTTCTGGCGTAAGCCAAAACCGCTGTTTCTCTGGGACAGCCAGCTCCAAATGTATTCCGCCATAAAAGTGCTTTTCCATGAAACTGCGGAAATTATAGGGATGGTTGACCGGAAGCAACTGCCCTTGCCAATCGAGGCACTCGTCCATGTGGAACACATGCAAGTTGTGAAGGGAGAGCGAACGCGAGTTCACCAGGTTTGTGAAGGGCAGATACCAGCACTTCGGACCACATGGAATGATCGCACGTGTCGGCAGGCCTCGTTGATTGTTCTCCTCAATGACCTCCGCTAGTTCTTCGGCCATCAGCTGACCCATTTGTTCCGAGTCAAACACTTGACGGTATGGAACCCGGAGCCCTGGATGCCCTGGCAGCTTTTCCGCTGGAATTCTGCACCACTCCAACAACTGCCTGGTATCTACGAAATCGCTGTTCGCGGCTGGCCCTGGATAATTATTCATAAACTTCAGATCGACCACTTAAAGCTCCACTACCTTCCGACTTAGCAACTACGTTTCACTGGTGCATGATGAACCGCGATGGCGCCGTGAAACTATCCCAGGCCAAGTGGTACTCAACGACTGGAAGATGATGTGCTCTGGCGAACTGATTCCGCGCTGCAAAGATCGAATTGACCCAGTTGCCGAACGGAAGAAGTGTTTCCCGGTAGACTAGATAGCTCATGTCCACTGTCCTATCAGGCAGGTGATCCTTCACGTCATCCAACTCGTGCAGGTATTGGCGTCCGTTCGCTTCAGCGACTCGGGGAAACCAAGTCATGTCCCAGGTTGTGATGGTGTTTTGTAGTACTTCATTGCGCTTCCTCCAGATAGTAGTTGCAGTATCCAGTGCCTGATCGATATCCCGAAGAGCTAGTTCTGGCTTCGTAGACCTGGCCTGATCGGCAGCGATAAGATCGAGATCCATGTCGTGAATTTCGGATATCATCTCGAAGTTCTGCTGATACAGATTCGCGACCGAAAGAAAGACTTCCAGGTTATAGTGATTGAACTGCACACGTGCCATGTTCTCCTCGATGAGAGACTGGAGAACCTCATTGCGTCGCAATCCACCGAGCGCCAGTTGAATCCGCTTTGCATTCTGCTCGGACCATTCTGAATGGTAGCTTAGATCGGGAGAAGGAGCGGGTGGAAGCGGCAGCGTCTGGTCCTTGGCGGGACGCGGTGTCTGAAAGATTCCGTAAGACCATCCCCAGATCGGCTTACGCGCCTTCGAGTTCTCTGTCTCCCACGAATCCTCCCACGACTCCGCCTGGTAACTCATCATCTGATAAACAGTGTTCATCTGAACCGCGCCCGGTCCGTAGAACAGGGGATAGAAGGTGTTCGTCAGCTCTTCAGGGTTGGTTCCAGGATGCCAGCCCGCCGCTCCGCTGGAAACATATCCTAGCCAGAAGGTCTCGGTGTGCAGCCCGTTATCGGCCCAGCCACAATTGATCTCTCCAATCACACTTGTGTTCATCCGGGCAGATTCGAATGTGATTTTGTTCATGATGTCGTCCACGCGACGATTATCTCCACTTGTAATGCCGTCCGTGGTGACGAGGTGTTGAGTATCCCGTTTGGGCTGATGAAGGGAATACTCCTGTGGCAATGGGAAGTAGCTTGGAAAGAGTGTTGCATTTCCTCCCTGTGCGGAGGTAAAGATCATCTGCTGAATCCCGCGGCGATGGAATTCCCGGTCGAATTCCGGGCCATAGACCTCTCCGTTCACCACATAGGGCGGCAGAGCTTGAACGTCCGGCGGCTTCAGAGGATACTCTCCCCAGAACATCACTGTTCGCCCATGGTCATGCAGATATGCAGCCGTCTGGTTAACGAAGGAAGCGAAGACCTGCCCCACAGAGCCTCGACTCTTCGCCATGTCTGTCTCATTACATTGATCATTGTGCGCTAGGCCGAGATAGTATGGCTCGTCGGTGGACAGGAGGAAATATTTAACGCCGCGATTCGCATCTAGCAAATCCTGATACATACCCTCCAGAAGCTTGTAGGAGTCGGGATTGGTTGCACAAAGCTCGTAGTTACTGTCGGGGAATTCGCGCAATTTTGCGTATTCCGGATGTTTGAGGATAAACGCGATGTGCGCTGGCCCGTCCAGATACGGGATCAGCTCGATGTGGTAGCGCAACCCATAATTCGTAAGTTCCTGTAACTCCGCTGGACTGAGCGCGTATGGCTCGACGATCGCTGGGGCGCTCTTATATTGAAAGTGGCCTTCCAGTTTGATCACAAATCCGTTCATCTTATAAAAGGCGGCCTGCTTCATCGCCTGCTTTAGATCGTCCATCCTATCCAGGTGATGCGCGTCATCCCAATAGATCTGGCGAAGTTCAAGATCAGGCCAATCTTCAATCGTTCCTTCTGGAAGCGTGAGCGCTCCCTCTTCCAGCCGCACTAACTGAATGAGCGTCTCCACCCCGTAGAAGAGCCCCGCGGAGGCGTTCGCCGTTATCTTGATCGCTCCGCTCTCCAGATGGATTCGGTACGCCTGTTCCTCCAAGGAGCTCTTATTGGGATCCTGCGCCTTCCCAATCTTTACGCTCCCGGGCTCTATCTCCAGCGACAAAATGCCGCCAGGGCTTCCGGATGCTCCCAGGGTTACATGAAACCTGGTGGCAAGGTCCTCGTGCAACACTTCCAGGGCGACGTCGTCCTCGGCCACACTCTTGTCTACCTTGAGCTGCCAGTTGGACCCGAAGGTGAAATCATGAGCCCCTAGCGAAACGGTTTGAGGTTCGGGGATCACTGTATAGCCTCGAGCGAAGAGCGGAGAGACAGACTGGGCGAATCCGACAGAACACAACCATCCCAACACGGTGCCGATTACGAGCGCTCTCATGACAGCTTTCCCTTCTATCCTTAAGAAGCCCTACGGCGACATAACTCCGCCGCCGTACAACTCAAACGCAATACTTATAAAGGGGTGGAGAAACAGGTAACTTACAGATCGACCCTTACAACTTCTCCTCCCCGCCTAAGTAGCGGTTATGTTTCATTGGGTCATGGTGAACCACGGGGACGTCACACTGAGGTCATCCCATGCCAAATGGTACTCAGCGACGGGAAGATGATGTGTTGTCGCGAACTGATTCCGCGCCTCAGCGATCGAATTGACCCAGTCGCCGAAGGGAAGAAGCGTTTCCCGGTAGATTAGATAGCTCATATCCACCGTTCTATCGGGCAGGTGATCCTTTACGTCGTCCAGTTCATGCGAGAAGCGCCGTCCATTTGCTTCTGAGACCCGAGGAAACCACTTCTCATCCCAGGTTGCCGTCACATTCTGCAGCACTTTATTTCGTTCCTGCCAGATGGACTTAGCAAGAGAGAGCGCTTCATCCACCTCACGGAGAGCTTCCGTAGGATCTTTGTCCTTTATGCGCGAGGCGGATGCGAGATGCAAATCCATCTCATGGATATCCCCGATCATCTCTGAGTTCTGACGGCAGAGGTCGGCGATGGTGACGTAGACTTCGAGGTTATATCGGTTGAATTGGGCCTTTTGAAGGTTCTCGTTGAGCAAGTCAAGCAAAACATTGTTGTTCTGCTTTGCCTGCGAAGCTAATGCGATTCTTCTCGCATTGTCAGCCGACCAGGTCGAACTATAAACCAGGTTGCTATCAGGAGGAGCAGGTAACGGCAGGGTCTGATCGTGTGCCGGCTTTCGCGGGTCGAAGATCGCATACGACGATCCCCAGATCGGCTTACGTGCCTTCGATGCCATGGGGTCCCAGCTATCCGTCCATCCTTGAGCCTGCTCACTCATGAGATGGTAGACACGGTCCATGTCAACGACTCTTGTCCCATAAAACAGAGAATAGAACGTACTCTCCAGTTCCTGAGGGCTCGGCGACCCTGGATGCCATCCAGCAGCGCCAGCTGTGACATACCCCAGCCAAAAGGTTTCGGGATTTACTCCCTCATCCGACCAGCCGCAGTTCACTTCACCGATAAGACTCGTATTCAAACGGGATGTGTCGAACGAGATGCTCTTTATTAGGCCTTCTACTCTTGGCACACCTGGGTTGTCTTCAAACTCATCGTTCGATTTCCCATGCAGGCGTTCTGTTTGAGGCAGGATTGAATAATCAGGAAAGATCTTTTCTTCACCCTCGACGGAGCTGAAGATCATCTGCTGAATTCCACGCTGATGAAAGGCTTTATCGAACGCCGGCCCGTAGACTTCGCCATTCACCAGGTACGGAGGCAGCGATGCAATGTCGCTCGGCTTCAGGGGAAACTCTCCCCAGAACATGACGGTTCGTCCCCTGTCGTGCAGGTAGCCGCCCGTTTTGTCGACAAACTGCGCAAACACCTGACCGACTGACCCTAGTTGCTTGGCCAAATTCTCCTCATTGCATTGGGAATTGTGCGCAAGGCCCAGATAATAGGACTCGTCGGTCGACAAATAGAAATAAGTTACACCCTTATTCGCGTCCAGCAGATCCTGATACATGCCCTCCAGAAGTTTGTACGACTCCGGATTTGTCGAGCAGATCTCATAATTGCTGTCGGGATACTCCCGAAGCTGCGCGTATTCGGAATGCTTCAAGATGAAGGCGATGTGCGCGGGGCCATCCAAATAGGGTATGAGTTGGATATGGTAGCGCAATCCGTAATTCGTCAAATCCTGAAGCTCTGCCGGGCTCAGGGCATAGGGCTCAACCACAGCCGGAGCGCTCTTATATTGGAAATGCCCGTCGAGCTTAATGACAAAGCCGTTCATCTTGTAGAATGCAGCCTGTCTTAGATCACGTTTGAGCTCCTCGACCTTTTCAAGATGATGGTTGTCGTCCCAATAGAGATGCCGCAGTTGTAGGTCAGGCCAGTCCTCGATTGTTCCTTCTGGAAGCGTGAGCATTCCCTCTTCCGTCCGTACTAACTGAATGAGCGTCTCCACCCCGTAGAAGAGCCCCGTGGGGGCGTTCGCCGTTATCTTGATCCCTCGGCTCTCCAGATGGATTCGGTACGCCTGTTCCTCCAAGGAGCTCTTATTGGAATCCTGCGCCTTCCCAATCTTTACGCTCCCGGGCTCTATCTGCAGCGATAAAACGCCGCGTGGGCTTCCGGACGCTCCCAGGGTTACATGAAACCTGGTGGCAAGGTCCTCGTGCAACACTTCCAGGGCGACGTCGTCCTTGGCCACGCTCTTGTCTACCTTGAGCTGCCAGTTGGACCCGAAGGTAAAATCATGAGCTCCCAGCGAAACGGTTTGAGGTTCGGGGATCACTGTATAGCCACGAGCGAAGAGCGGTGAAACAGATTGGGCGAGTCCGACAGAACACAACCATCCAAACATGGTGCCGATTACGAGCGCTCTCATGACAGCTTTCCCTTCTATCCTTAAGAAGCCCTACGGAGACATCACTCCGCCGCCCTGCGACTCAAACGCCATACTTATAGAGAGATGGAGAAACAAGGCTTCTCTTCACTCTCAACACAGCCTCTACCAAAGAAGCTTCAATGCAAGTTGCAGTTGCCGGCCAGTTCCCGACACTGTCGATTGAATCTGGCCGAATGCACCCGAGTTGGCGTACGAGTTCGGATTTGAGAAGTTGACCTGATTGAAGGTATTGAAGCTTTCCGCCCTAAACTGCAGTTTGAACGACTCCAGCAAGGTGAAGTCCTTCAAAAGAGATGCGTCCGTATCCGCATATGCGGGTCCGTAGATCATTCCTTTGCTGGAGTTGCCGTAGGTGCCCAGTGGCTCGACGTTTGGATTGACAAAAGCGGCCGTGTTGAAAAACTCGTTCACTGCAGCCTGCCGGTTAGGATGACTCATCCGGACAGTACCTGCGTTTGCCCCGGCAACGAGCTGAGCATATTGCCCCGGGTACGATCCAGTTCCGTCGACTGCAACGTCTTCTCCGGCAACGACCGTAATCGGAAGTCCACTTTGGACCGTCTGAATCGCTGTCAGCGTCCAGCTGCCCAACAGGCTGTTCGCAATGTTGTTCGAGAAATGAAATGGGAGCGCGTAGAGCCATGACACCGAGAAGGAATTTCTCCGATCAAAATCGGACGGTCCGTACCCTCTTTTTAGATCAAGGGGGTCCGGGATATTGCCACTGGAATTGTTACTTGAAACGAAATCGAGTGACTTTGCCCGCGTAAAGTTCGCAAGGATGGTCGAGCCATGGCCGAAACGTTTCGTGCCTTGAATCTGAAGCGAATTGTAGCTGCTATGTGCGTAGTTTTCGTAAACGTTCCCCGACGGAGCGAGAATGCCTGGCTCGTACCGCACGCGGTCGTTGACATTGCTTTCAGAAGGAGGTGCGCCGGTGATTGGATCGTTCTTAAAGATCGCCGGATTCGTCGTCACAAACCCTGGGATGCGGCTCCCATTATTGCCAACATAGGAGACTTCGATCATGGTGGTTGGAGTTATCTGCCGCTGAATCGACACATCATATTGCTGATACAAGGGCAGGCGGAGATGGTTACTTATATAAAGTCCGCTCAAAGGCAGAGGGAAAAGCGAACAACTATAACCTGGGTATGTTGAAGTTTTGGTACACCCGAACTGACCTGTCAAAGTAGTGGGCGGACTCGCGAGTCCAGTAGAACCGAAAGGATCGTCAATACTCCCGCGATATGCGTACGCTGTGCCAGCGTACGGTGCGTTTATTTGCGAAACGGAGTCCGCATTAATGGCGTTATAGAAAACTCCATAGCCCCCTCGAACACTGGTCTTGCCATTTCCGAATACATCCCAAGCAAAGCCTAACCGAGGAGCGAAGTTGCCGAGATTTGCAGATGAGATTCCCTTGGTGATTCCGGGATCTCCTGGAAATACGATCCCGACAGGGGCGGTCGGTTGGACCGTCGATTGGATCCCAGGCTCGATGGTCGTGAGCTTGTTGCCAGCAGCCTTCCAAGGGAGGAAGGGCTCGTAGCGCAATCCATAGTTGAGCGTAAATCTTGGCTTAACTCGCCAGGCGTCCTGAGCATAGAAGGAGTTGTAGGCTGTCCGGTTATCGTTTACAGCAAGTCCAAAGGCGACCGTGGTTGTATCGTAGGCGCCGAGCATCAGATCGGCGGTCGGATCTCCGCTTCGGACGCCGCTGAACGAGATGCTGGGCGGAAAGATATACGTCTGGTAGAAGTGAAACTTCAACATCTCGAAACCGAACTTCATGCTGTGCAGCCCTTGCATCCAGGAAAGGTTGTCAGCAAGCTGCCAATTGATTCCGGAAAAAATGGTGACAGAACCTCCTCCCAGCGAAAAGTTGTTTGCAACATTCACGCTGACGGCACCCGATGGAGTAAACCCGGTAAGATAATTCGGAAGATTAATCCCCAAGCTTGCGTTCGAGATGCTCGTACTTGGCGACTGACTTGAAGTTGAATTCAAGACCGAAAAGAGGGCCTGATTGATGAGAGAGGGAGTGAACGTATAGATGTCGTTCACGACTCCATCTTGCTGCTTGATCTTGTAGTTGTAACCCATGTAGCCGGTAATGTTGCCTCCGGCAAGAGGCGTTGAATTACTTGTGTTGTCCTGAAAATAGTGCCCGTAGATCAGATGTTTGGCACTCTGATTCCAATCCACCCGGATATTGCCGTTGTTATCCAGGATCGGACTTGGCGCAAGCGAGACCACAAGTCCACTTGGCGACTCCGGAACATATTTCAGCAGGTTGACCGCGACCGGACTGATGCACCCGGGGGAGATTACGTTCCCGGCCACGCACGGGGTCCCTGTCGTAGGATCTGTGAGAGGAAGCCCCGTGATTGGGTCCGTAGGGTCCGCCAGAGTCGTGCTTAACCCGGTGAAATTTCCGCTTCTCTCCGCCGCGTCGGGAACGGTGGCTTGGGCGCTTACCGCCTCTTGATGATCCGTTAGTCCCTGATAGGAAGCATAAAAGAATAGCTTATTCCTGAGGATGGGGCCACCGATCGCCGCGCCAAACTGGTTTTGAACTTCAAACGGGACATTTGGGGCAAAATAATCTTTCGCGTTGAAATCGCCGTTGCGCAAAAACTCCCAGGCGGCCCCATGGAACGTATTCGTTCCCGCTTTAGAGACGACTTCAACCTGAGCGCCTGAGTTATGTCCGTATTCCGCGTCGAAATTGGTGGTGAGCATCCGGAACTGCGCGATTGCATCCGGCGGCGGCATGTTGATGCCTGTATTGCGCGATGGGTTGTTAAAAAAAGCTCCATCAAACGTATAGACAGCGGCGTTCGGCAGCCCGCCGTTCACATCCATTTGGGCGCCGCCCCGTGCATCACTCTGTGTTTGCGGGGCAGTGACGCTGGTGACGCCAGGTAAGGTGCCTGCCAGGCTCATGATATTGCGACCGTTCAAAGGCAGATCCACTACGCGCCGATCGTCTATAAGACCGGACAACGTATTCGAGGTTGTATCCACGAGAGGCACCGTGCTGGTTACGCGAACTTCGTTTTGTACTGCTCCCACAGTCAGCTGCGCGTCAACTCTCGCATTCTGCGACACAGTCAATTCGACATCCGATCGAACTTCACGCTGGAATCCCTTTGCATCGAAGGTGATCGTGTAGTGCCCGGCAGGCAGCGCGATGAAATTGTAGAAACCCTGTGCGTCCGTTTGCACTGAGCGGGTCGTGTGCTGTTCGGTCATTACTGCCGTGACGCTCGTACCTGGCAAGATTGCCGCTGAGGCATCCCGCACATATCCAGAGATATTGCCGGTGCCTTGTGCGAACCCTGCCGGGACAAGCGCCAGAACGATGAAAACCATGTACGAGATCCGAGGAAAAAGGTGCCAGTACCGGCTCGACCTCCCGATGTGATTTTCTGGACCGGGACGGGAACAAAACTTTCTTAACATGGGGAGTCTCGCTTAAACAAAGTATTGGAAATGAAATGAAACCCTATGATGTCTTACTTTTGGTTGCGATTAGCTGCGATTTGTGATAGTGTAACGTTACTTCAACGGAAATGTAACGCTGCACCAAAAAAATAGCAAGCAAAAAAAATAAAGCGTAAGCTGTGCACGGCTCCCTTGGGCAGTTCGGACCTCTCCTGCGCCACTTCATGCTCGGGATGGCGGGATGCCGCTAAGGGCGAGGAATGCAATGGTCACTATTAGGGATGTTGCAATTGCGAGTGGTTTCTCGAATACGACCGTTTCATTAGTGTTAAATGATAGGCCGGCGGCTCGGCGCATTTCCCAACCGACACGGGATCGCATCTGGCGGGTGGCAAAGGGTTTAGGTTACAACCCAAACTTGTTTGCCCGCACTCTACGAAGTAATAGGAGCCAGACCGTGGGCGTAGTGGTCTTTGACATCACGGACCCCTATTGCACGCAAATCCTCCGGGCCATCGAAATTCACCTTAACCCTTCTGGATACTTCCCGATCCTGATCGATCTTCAGAACGACGGGGTCAATTTTCAACGCTGTCTGGATGCGTTGCAGGGCCGTCGCGTCGACGGGATCATCGCCATCGCGAATCCCACATATCTGGACACCAGCCTCTTTTCGGAATTCGTTAAACGCAGCCTTCCAGCCGTTGTTATCGGGCGGAATCTGACGGGCAGCCCTATCAGTTCAGTAGCTACGGACAATCACAAAGGTGCGCGGCAGGCATTTCAGCATTTGCACGAGCTCGGCCATACAAAGATTGCGTTTATCAAGGGTCCCGAAACGATGGCCGACTCGATCGAGCGATGGCAGGGTTTCAAGAGCTACGCCGAGGAAGTCGGCATTGAGTTGGATCCTCGCCTCATCGTGGAGCTCAAGGGCCGCAACTCCACCTATTTGGAGGCATACACGCTTGCCGAAGAGATGGTGAAACGAAAGGTGGAGTTCACGGCATTGCTTGGATTCGACGATCTCACAGCGTGCGCGGCAATCCGAGCATTAACGAAAGCGGGGTATCGGGTTCCGATGGACTGCTCTGTTATCGGTTTCGACGACATCCCGAGCTCTGCGTTCTACAATCCTTCGCTGACTACCGTTCGGCAACAACTGGAAACGCAGGGCATGTTGGGGGCAGAAATGATTCAAGAATTGATTGGAGCCACGCTTGAAAAGAGAATCCTTCCACCCAAGCATCGGAAGCTCGACCCAACAATCGTCATTCGTGATTCCACCGGCGCCGCACCTTAGGAAGAACAAAGAAGCTTTCTAACTATCTCATGATGCTATTTCAACCAGATCAGATGCGTTGCTCGCAGCGACAGGAGAGCCTCTACCTGGCTAACCAGTGAAAAATCTAGATGGAGAATTCTTGTAAAAGGGCGTATTCATGCACGCACCCAGGGCTAGCTCAGATTTCCTTTATTCTCAATTGTTCGGAGTTGGGGGCATCGGTACCGGGCTCTTTTTCAACTTAGAGGGCGAACATACGTTAGGCCGCAATGAAAGCAGAACTGGCCAACTTCTGGATGTCCGGGATTTTTGCAAGCTTCATATTGTGGCTCACTATATCTCCAAACTGCTTGGAGGAAGTGCCTCCCCATCTTCTTTCCAAATATTTCCAGTCGGAAAGGTAGGCAATGATGCCGCTGGGAGATTCGTGCTGAGCGAGATGCAGCAAGCGGGGATTAATACACATTTCATCACCACCGTTCCCGATGCACCAACCCTTTTGAGCATATGCTTTCAATACCCGGACGGGACGGGCGGGAATATAACGACAAGCAATTCAGCTGCTGCGAAGTTATCGGAGGACGACCTGAGTGGTCCGGCTGAACTGTTTCGTTCTCTCGGAAGCAGGTCCATTGCGCTTGCTGTCCCTGAAGCACCCTTTACGGCGCGTCGCAAGTTTCTGTCGCTAGCCAGCAGCACGGGCGCATTTTGTGCGGCATCGTTCACCTGCGGAGAGATCGAGGCCGCAAGACGCTCTGGCCTGTTTCAGCTTCTGGACCTTGTGGCACTGAATGAGTCTGAAGCGTCAGCCCTGCTAGGTTGCGATTTTGGCATCGAGGAGCCACAGAAGTTAGTAGACAAATGCTTATCTTTCATCAGCAAAACCTCCACCCGGCTGCGATTGATCGTCACAATAGGTGGGCGGGGAGCGTTTGGCTTTGTGCACGGCATCTGGAATAACTGTCCGGCTCCTAGAGTGCCTGTGAAGTCGACGGCGGGAGCGGGGGATGCACTCTTGGCAGGGGTGATCGCAGGGATCACCTTGGGGATCCCTTTTATAGCCCCGATCCCGATGCCAAGTAAGGTTGAAAAAAGTGTAACCACCGCGCTTGAATTTGGCGTTCTCTTGGCCAGCTACACAGTCACGTCGCCACATAGCATACATCCGGCCGCTAGCTTCGAGGCTATTGGTCAGTTTGCACGCGATTCCGGCATCTCCATAGGTCCTTCTCTTAAACGATCCTTTACCTCAAAAAAAACATTGAGTTGACAATTTTGGTTCTGGTGCAAACTTTCTCAGAATGAGTGGCAGATGGTATTGAGAAGAGTGTTTGCAGGTTATGCCGCGAGGACAGCAGCCCATATGCCGGGAACAGATACAGGCCTACCTGATAAATTCCCGATCTTGAACTGCTGTTTCCGAATTTCTCTGCAAGCTCAATGCCGGTGATGGTGATCGCTGCTGTCTCCAATCGCTTGAATCCAAGCATCGCCCGAACTCGCTGTTTGATGCGGCGATGATCCTGCTCCACCACATTGTTCAGGTACCTGCTTGACCGTATCTCTACACAGCGCACTAACGTTCCCGATGATTGCAATACTCCAGACGCTTGCTCATCAGTCTGGGCAACTCACGAACTTCACTCAAATCGGCGGCCAGATTGGAATCGATGATAAGACAACGAGAAAGTACATTAGCATTCTTGAGCAGCTGTTTCTCGTGCATCGCGTCTCCCCCTGGGTTCCGTAATCAGCTGAAGCGACTGATAAAGACCCCAAAACTGCATTTTGTCGACTCTGGGTTGCTCGCCGCCTTGCTGGCGGTGACTGCTGAGCAGATCGCAAAGAACCGCTCAACATTTTGGTGCTGTGCTTGAAACATTTGTATTTTCCGAAGTCATGAAGCAGGTCACATGGTCCGACCAAGGCTATACACTCCATCACTATCGAGATAAGGATCAGGATGAGGTCGACATCATCGTAGAGGATGAGCCGGGCGCACTGGTCGGTATCGAAGTCAAGGCAAGCGCAACCGTCCATACGAGCGACTTCCAGGGGATGCGGAAGCTGTTGGATATCTGCGGTGACGATCTGAAATTCGGGCTTGTGCTCTATGACGGAACGAAGGCAAAACTGTTGACTGTGGGCATATTGGTGATATCGATGTTGGATGGCGGGCCGTCAGCTTCCGGACAAGTGATGTGTCCTGTCGCACCCCCGACATCAAAACAGCAGCCAGGTAGCAATCTGAGCTCTGCTACTCGGCCTTTCCTGGGCTGAAGCGCACTGCTACGCCTTGTCACGGAACGGTTGAGTTTGATGACCGATGTCGCAAAAACCAAATGGAACAGGGGATCGGAGATTGAAGATCCTATCCGCGAACAGCAACTGCTTAGCGACGTTGGGGTCAAGACGCAAACGGAATGGGCACAACACTTCTTCCGATTCCAGATCGAAGCCGCTAAACAAGTCCAGTATTGCCTCTTCGCCCAATGGACGGTTCAACACCAAGGCTCATTTTCTGAGGTTCAAGACCCACGAACGGGAATATGTCCAAAGCTTGACCAGCTTACCGCTGAGCTTCTGCAGGAGCTTGCGAAACAATGGCCTGAACTCAGTAAATCAGGACCGTCCCAAGGGAACAAGTTTATGCAGGAGCAGTCTCCCAGTGAGATTGCGGTTCGTCTCGCCGTCCTACCGTTGGTAGACGGAAGCATTCTGACGTCCGATCACCGTCCGGCCATGAAATCCAAATAGCGTGATCGCTAACCTGGTTCCAGGAACTCCGGGCTTTCCAGGCTGGAGCAACTTTGCCAAGTGGCCGAATAACCGGTTTCTCGGAAAACAGATACTTGAACAACGCACCTAACGATCGACCCGGCTTCATAGCCCGCCCCAATCCGTGCTTTCTCAAACTTTCTGCGCTTCATCTGGGAAGAGCAGGGGACTCGCCTTTGGCAAAGAAGTTCACCTTCGGATGCGAACACCACCGTGTTGTCGTCGTTGTCTGGCGATAGTAATACCTGGCCGCTGAAACTCCTACGAATACGCGCCAGAATCTCCCGATGATTTTCTCCGCAGACGTTGGCCACCATCAGACCCGCTGCCGTTAGTGCTTGGTAACAGTCGTCGTAGAATCGTTGCGTGCACAGCTGCGGAGGCACGCGGTCGGTCCCGAATGCATCGACAAATACCACAAGATCTAGAGCGTTTCGCAGAGATCAGTTCATACTACGTTATTACTTTCTTCCTCACGCTGAGAGTGCGGCAACCAAATAGGGCATAAGAGCAGGTGCGGGGGAAATGGCGCCTCCGCCGTCTTGATGGACATTCGGCTGCTGGCGAGCGTAGCCAGCAATGGGGCTAGTTATGGATTTTGACTCTTCGAAGTCCACGGAATCAATTCACTGTACCTAATGAGGGGTTATCCAGCATCGCTGTGGCGTTTGGTGCTGCTTGCTCGTGGCAGGTCGAGCAAGTACGTTTATTGGATCCATTCGCCATTGCCCCAGGAAAGGTTAGCGCATAAACCAGCCCCTTGTTTTCCCACGTCACTACATGGAGGTCATCCCGATCCATGCTGTGAAAGCCGATGCCGTCAGAATAGGTGAGCTTTCCATCCCGCGCTCCGGCCTTTTTCCCCGATGCAATCAAGATGGTGATGGTTTCATTCGGCATCTGAAATGCGAGCAGCGCGGCCTGTTCCCCTTGAAACGTTGTTAACCTTCCGCCGAGAAGTTTGTACTTGGCCGTATCGTCGGAGGCGATACCCGCATTCGGCATACGGAAGGGAAACTGGACCCTGTTAGAAAACCATGCAGAAACTGTCTGGGGAGAATCCGACTTCACATCCAAGGACATGCTGGCATTGGTCAAACCGCGGTGAGTCACAATAGCTGTATCGATGAAGCTTCTGGAATTCGCTTCCCGGCGCAGATGCGGAATCGAAAAAGATAATCCCGCTCCGATGCAGAGCAAGGCAGCAATGGCCGCTGGAAACCATCGTCGTCTCACCATCGGCTGCCTCGCTGAGGCAGGCCTTCTAATGAATGGAATTACCGCCTGCTCCGCAATTGCTTCCGTTTTGGAAGCTTTTTTTTTCTCCTGCTTCTGCTGCTCTGCCGTTAGTTTCAGGATACGTTCGCGCAAAGCAACCGGGGTAGTTATCTGCGGACGTGCCTTCCTGATCTGGCCGGAGAACTCCTTGAGCTCTTCCATTTCCCGTCTGCAATCGGCGCAGCTCTCCAGATGAGAAAGCAGTTCCTGCCTGTCGCTTCCTGTTAGCTCATCATCGGCGTAGAGCTGAATCATTGTCTTATACTCGCCGCAACTGGCCATCACTCACTCCTCTTTTTAAAAGGTGGTGGGGGACTCGCCGTATCCTCCATCAAGATATTGCGCAGCTTGGCGCGGGCTCGGCCCAGCCGTGACATCACAGTGCCTGCGGGACACGCCAAAACCTCCGCAATCTCCTGATAAGACAACTCTTCGAATTCGCGCAACAGGATAATCTCTCTAAACTCTATCGGCAATTGGGCAATAGCCATTCGTACTCTCTTGGAATCTTCATTGCTGACGAAAATCTCGTGCGAGTCCTTTGAGTTGCCAACCAACCCGTCTGCCGCATTGTCCTCTCCGTCTATCTCTAAAAGGTTCGGAGTACTTCGGCGCTTCCTCAATTCATTGAACCAGAGGTTCCGGAGAATGGTAAAAAGCCAGCCCTTAACATTGCTGTTCTCGCGAAGGCGGTGCATGGCTTCTAGCGCGCGGACATAAGTCTCCTGGACTAAATCTTCCGCCTCTGTACGGTTTCTGGTAAGCACCATTGCGTAGCCATACAGCCCGTCAATGTGCTCTATTCCGACAACCCCTGCCGAGCTCGCTTCCTCGATGCTTCCGGACATTATGGTTTTATTTTACGGAACTACTGCCCGGGAGCCAAAACGCCGCCAAACTATTGCTTTGTATCTTCAAATCCCTAAAATACGGGGATGTATCCAATGAAAAATATTTCTATTAGTCTCCAATCTCGCAGGTAAAAGACCCCGAAACAATTGCCCCTCCGAGCGATGTCTGGTCTCCCACTCGCGCGGCGGGCAGGTTGTTAATCAATACGCTTGTGGACCCGCGGATAATGGGATCATCGCCATCACCCGTACAGGCTGTCTGCCAAGTCATCATTGCGGCGGGCAGATTATCGATAAGAACGGTAATTTCCCCAGAAGGGACGATCAGACCGCCGCCTCCCGGACAAATGTGAGGATCTGTAGCACGAGCCGCTGGCGGCATATTGCCTCCTATAAAAGACTTCCCTTGCATTTCTATCAACGCTTTGTTCTGTGCTTCTTCTCCACGACATTGACCGATGCGGGTGTAGGCTGGCTACGTTACATCTTGCCTCCCTTTGTTCCATCGTCTGCCACATCCGGAGGCGTAGGGGATGCTGGAGTACCAATCTGCACGGGGCTGCCGGAGGATGCGCCACCGCCGCTGTTGATTCGCACCATCATACCGGAAATAGCAATTCCGGCAGCACCCATAGTGAGAAAACTGTCGCCGGCTTTAAGGGAAATCTCCGTGCCACTCTCGATAATCAGGCTCGTACTCGCTTTGATGTAGACGGACCCTGCGTCGAGATAATACTTTCCTTCAACCTGTTCTCCCTGATCTCCCCCCACCTTCAGGGAATAATTTTGACCTATGTTTTCCGTACGATCTGTTCCGATGTCGAGATCAGCTTTTTGCGCTACCTTTACCACATGGTTGGCCTTGATGTTCGTCTGCCAATCTTCTGTAATCTCGTCATAGCGGCTACCCTTGACGATGAGTGAGTCCTTGCCGCCAACGTACCTCCGGTGATCGTGTTCCGCGCGATGGTCCATATCCCTCTCCGCATTCAAAAATATCTGTTCCGATCCCTTGAGGTCCTCGAAACGAAGCTCATTTGCATTCGCCGTGGTGCCGTTTTTCGACGAACGAGTCAGAATGCCGGAGCGCGTGTATTCAGACTTCGGATCGTACTTCGGCATATTGGTCCCGTTATAGACAGATCCCATAACAATCGGCGCATCCGGGTCGCCTTCGATGAAATCGATCAGTACCTCATCGCCAATTCTCGGCCAGAAATATGTTCCCCAACCTTTACCCGCCCATTGCTGAGCCACCCGCAACAGCGTATTGTCAGGCGTGTTGGGCGGACGCGTTCTGTCCCACCAGAACTGCACACAGACTCTCCCATATTTATCGAGATAAGAATCGTCACCGGCGTGGGTCACAACCCTGCCAGTGACCACTCCGTTCACTCGCGGCTTGGGCAAGGTTTTTGCCGTGCGATACGGCTGGGTAAAGGGCCGAGCGTAGAACCTATTGCTATAAGGGTTCTTAGATGGTCTGCTCAGCTCCGACCGGTAGCCGGGTTGCTGCTCCACGTGATGCTCTACCCGTGTCAGCAGATATTTCATGTTTTTCTCCGTCTGCGGATATTCGGTGAGCTCAAAGGTAAAACCTGCCTGCATTGGACTGGCTGTCGAGATTCCGTGGCACTGGATTGAGTGCGCGTCGGCAATGTCTTTCTCGACATTCTGAAACTGCGTCTGCAGTTGCGGCTTCCTGGGATCCGCACCCTCGGTCTTCAGATAGGCTGAGGCTGAATCAGAGTAGTCATACACCTCGTGCGAGTTCTCACCCATGAGCGTAGATGACTTTGCCGTCTGTGGGCTGGCATGGGAGACGGAGTAGGTTATAAAGCGATAATCCCAGCTAGTGTGTTCGCCTGTGATCAGCGTCGAACGTGAAGCGAACTCATAGATGATCGGCTCATAAAAACTCAGCTGGTCTTCAACCGTAGTGCCATATCGGAATTGGCTGGCCACGGCGCATTCGGTAAGATGGCTTGCCGTATCGGTGAGGACCATGATGTGGTCCGATGCCGTGTGAGTGAAGTAATAAAAAATTCCATGTTGCTGCATCAGACGTGAAACGAATTCAAGATCTGTTTCGCGATACTGTGTGCAGTACTCCAGCGACATGTATGAGCCTTGCGTCTCCACCATGGGCGCAATGCTGTATGGCGCAAGTACCTGCTTGATGATATCGAGCACCGTCTTATCCTGGAAAACGCGTGTCTGCTTATTGAGTGAGAGCAGCCACAAGGTCGGCACAATGCGTACACGGTACAAATTGAAAAAGCTATCGCCCCCGGTCGCCTCCAGGCTGGCAACAATACCGTTGAAATATCGCAGTGTGCCCGTGTCAGTAACCTGCAGGCTCATGGTCACGCGCTTCCCAACCAGGGCTGACGGATCGACAACCACATCCGGCTCCGTCAATAAATCGGCAGAGAAGTCAAAGAGCTCTGAAATTTCTTCAACACCGCTCCATGACATTGCCAGCAGCGTATTTGCTCCCAGAGGACTGGTAAAGGAAAGAATCCGATTTGTTTGTGTATAGCTTGACATGTCTTAGCTCTCATCCCAGTCACTATCTACGCCTGCGCCAAGGCTTCTTCGTGCTCCGGAGCATTCCATAAGTAAGTGAACTCCCCGTTTTCCGCTGCTCCAACCGTGATCCGCTCCAATGCCTCGCCTTCCACCATGCGCGTCAACAGCTGCCGAGAGATTTCCGGGAGCATGGTGTTCGAAAGCAGATGATCGACATTGCGTGCACCGCTTTCAACCTCAATGCAGCGTTGCTTCACCAGGTCTACCAGGCTTTCGTGGCAAGTCAGCATTACACGATGGTTCTCTAAAAGGCGCTTCTGGATTCTGCTCAATTTCAGACGAATAATCTGCTTCAGCACTTCATCGCGCACCGGATAGTACGGCACTACCAGCGTGCGTCCCAGAAACGCTGGCTTAAAGATTCGATTCAGCTCCGGACGGATTGCGGTCACCATATCAGTTGGCAGCGGCGCCGTATCCGGATCCGCAGTCAGCTTTGCGATCATGTCACTGGCAGCATTCGTCGTAAGCAGGATCAGCGTGTTGCGGAAATCGATCCCACGCCCCTCGCCATCTTCCATGTACCCCTTGTCGAAGACCTGAAAGAAAAGCTCCAGAACATCTGCATGAGCTTTCTCGACTTCATCAAGCAACACGACAGAATAGGGCTGACGGCGAACAGCTTCGGTCAATACTCCGCCCTGTCCGTAGCCAACATATCCTGGAGGTGCTCCTTTCAACGTGGAAACCGAATGCCCCTCCTGAAATTCAGACATGTTAATGCTGATCAGGTTGTGCTCACCACCGTAAAGCAATTCTGCCAGCGCAAGAGCAGTCTCCGTCTTGCCCACGCCGCTTGGACCTGTGAGCAGGAAAACACCGATAGGTTTTCCTGGATCATCGAGATTGGCGCGCGATGTCTGCACTCGCTGTGCAATTGCAACCAGCGCGTGGTCCTGGCCGATGACGCGCTTCCTCAACCCGTCTTCCAGGCTCACAATCATCGCAATCTCGTCATCGAGCATCTTGCCCAGTGGAATTCCCGTCCATTCGGAGATGACTTCGCCGACGATCTGACTATCGACGGCAAGATGCGTGAGTGGGGTGCGCTGCTGCAGATCGCGCAATGTATTCTGCAGCTGCGTGAGCTGCTGCACTGCTGCCAGGCGATTGTTCGCCGTGCCTTCCATCTCGTCTTCCAACCGCGTGCGCAGCGCCTGAATTTGCTGCACCAATTGGTTCTCCTGTTCCCAGCGGGACTTCAGCTCATTCAGCTTCAACTGCGCTTCGGCGAGCCCTGCTTCAATCTCCGCAAGCCGCTTCTCATGGGGCGAACCAGTTGCCTGCTCCCGCGTTAAGACGCGCTTCTGCGCTTCAAGAGCCATGACGCGCCGGTTGATCTCTTCCATCGCCGAGGGGCTGGCATTTTGGCTTAAGGCTACGCGCGCACATGCCGTGTCCAATACGCTCACGGCTTTGTCCGGCAATTGGCGCCCAGCAAGGTAGCGATGTGAGAGCCTCACGGCCGAGGCCAGGGCTTCGTCCATGATGCGGACACCGTGGTGCCGTTCAAGCGAAGCAAGAATGCCGCGCAGCATGGCCTCGCACAATGCCTCAGAGGGCTCTTCGATCTTCACTACCTGGAACCTGCGCGCCAGGGCGGCGTCTTTTTCAAAATACTGCTTGTATTCCGACCACGTGGTTGCGGCGATCGTCCGCAGTTCGCCGCGAGCGAGCGCAGGCTTCAGGATGTTCGCAGCATCGCCTTGCCCCGCCTGTCCTCCAGCACCGATCATGGTGTGCGCTTCATCGATAAAAAGAATGACTGGCTGCGGAGATGCCTTTACCTCCTGCACCAGGCCTTTCAAACGGTTTTCGAACTCGCCTTTCACGCTCGCTCCAGCCTGTAAAAGCGCAAGATCGAGGCTGTGCAATCGCACACCGCGAAGTGCTGGAGGCACATTTCCACTTGCGATGCACAACGCCAGGCCTTCCACCACCGCCGTCTTGCCAACGCCTGCCTCGCCGGTCAGAATCGGATTATTCTGACGCCTGCGCATCAGCACATCGACGATCTGGCGAATTTCGCGGTCGCGGCCAATGACTGCATCCACGCGGCCTTCCCGCGCTTCCTTCGTAAGGTCTGTGGTGTATTGATCGAGAAAAGGAGTCGGTGTCGCCACGCTTCCCTTTTCTCTCTCTTCACCCTCCGTTGCTTCTTTAGATAAAGCGGCTATCGACGTTTCATTCGAAGCTGCGACGATCCCGTCGAAGTCTTTGCGCAGTGCTTCGAGTGAAACCTTCTGCAGTTCTTTGCTGACATCGTGCAGCAGACGCGACAGCCCATCTTCATTGAGAAGAGCCATGAGCGCATGTCCTGTACGGATCTGTGTTGCCTCGAAATTGAGCGTCGCAATCGACCATGCTTCGGAAAACATTTTGACCAGCGACGGACTGAAGGCTGGTCCACGCGTGTTGCCGGTCTTCAGGCGATCGAGACTCGCGCGCAATTCTGCTAGCAGACGTGGGCGCTTCACGCCGTAGTGCTCTAAGATCAGCGCGATATCGGCATCTTCCATCTCAATTGCCTTGGTCAGAAAATGCTCAATCTCCACCTCATAATGCGTGCGCGTGACGCAGAGGCCGGCTGCGCTCTCCATGGCCGACCGCATGGTATCGTCGAATTTTCCTACCAGCGACTTCAAACTCGAAATCATGATGCGTTTCCTTCCTTCTATTGCAGAACGTAAGTAGCTTCGTCAGGATCACGGTGAAGCGGCTTCACCTTCAGCCAGCTCTCGTATCCAAGCCGCGGGCTTTCTTCCGTCTGAAGTACCGTATACGGAACCTCTTCCCGCGCAAGAATCAACTGGACGATAAAATCAAATTGCCGGCGCGAGTAGAACGTTATCCAGGCTTCCAACTCCTTCTGTCCGCGCGCTCCCGGCAAGAACTGGCGATACCGCTTCAGGGGCATGGGTCCAAGACGCAGAGTCATTGCGCTCTGCTGGTTCCAAACCTCATCACCTACGACTGTGCCCATCCCAAGGCACTCGGAGAACGAGAATGCCTCCCGTAGGAATGTCTGTTGCGCAATGGGCAATCGCTCCCAACCTCCGGTGAATTGCCGAATCTCTACCGGCACGCGAAAGTAGTGCTCCAACACCTGCCGCAGTCCTTCCGCCGAACGCACCTGGTTGCCAACGATGCCTGCGTAATAAATCGCAGCTTCATCGGGAATCGCCATGCGGTTGCGTAGCTCGGACGTCCCCAGGCCAACGATGTCATACAACCGCTGCGTGATCTCGTCATCGTGGTGTCCGCGCATCTCATATGCAATAAAGAAGCGGTATTTCTTCCATGCGCGATAAAAGAGGGAGACAATACGGTGGTTGAAAATGTCGAAGAACTCAAGCGTTGCCTTGTCCTTGGCGCGCTTGCTCTCCAGCAGAGCCGCTGTATATGGCCTGGGCATGGGCCCATTCACTACATTCAGACCCATAAAATTCACTTCCAGCCGCCCGGGCTCATCGTCTTCCGCTGTGTAGCTTTGAAGCTCGCTCGCCGGAAAGGTGAGGGAAGGCAGCGCGGAGAAACGCACTATCTCATCCGATGGCGAGACGAAGATACCCACGGGCTTACGCTCTGGATAGAGCCGTTCCACCAACCGCACCATCTGGAAGAAGCGGAAGCTGTAAGGCTCATCTTCCATTAGCTGGACCAGCCGCTCCTGAGCTACATCACTACCTGACTGCCCGTTCTTGGAGGCCATTCGCCCAGTACCTCCTTTCTCGTATTGGTTCTTACCGAAAGCTGGGAGAAGCTGTTCATCGAGACATACAAACCAAGAAAGCGATCCATCACCGCGGAAAACAAATAAGCTCCGCCCCCTGCAAAATGCGATTCATCGAGTTCAATCTCTACCCGAGTGCCACGTGCCGCAACGCTGCCGAATTCGCTCTGCATCAAGGCAATGTGCCGTCGGCTCTGCATAGAGAGAATGCCGTTGATCTGTTTGTCCAGGTGTGGCGCGCCGGTAAAGTTGTGAATGCGGAGAATCTCCCGCAGCGCGGGCAATCCCGTTTCTCCCAAGGACAGATGATTGAGCGAAAGCTGCGAGATCAGCTGCCATATTTGCCCGGCACCAGCAGGTGGCGCATACGTCGCTGTCGGACGGTGCAAAGCACGGATGGTACCGATGCCAGCACCCGATTCCAATTCGAGATCGCCCTGTTCGTCTCCAAAAGTGAGTTTCGAAGGCAAATTGTGATTGGTGCATGTGCAGCGGACGGTCAGTATTTCTGCATTCGGCTCGATCATCAGGCCATCGCGATCGACAATCGATAAATACATATCCGATGGCCTGCGGTCATCGACCAGTGACTGCCTCCGGCTCGACTTCCAGAAGATATGTTGCTCATCCGGCAATGGGTCAAAACGATGTTCAAAGAGAGGGCGTATGGAGACCGAGCTACGGCGCGACGGATTCGTCGCCGTCACCGACTCGACCGAATAAGTTTCTGTCATCTTTTGATGCCGCGTGTTGGGAATGATGGGATACTCGTGCCGCGCCTGGGTTACAAGTATCGGTTCTGCCGTCTGCTCGAAGAGGTTTACGATAGGAGTGCATCCCAGACGCATCGTCTGCGCGGAAACTCCTACTTCGAGGGCTTGCGAACGCTCCGGTTGATCAAACGCCGACAGGTAGAAGAGAATTTCAAGCTCTTGTGACTGCATTGCGGAAATGGCTTGCTGCAAGCCCTCCAGGGCGAAGAAGAGAAACTTTTCAGGGAAACTGAAATACTCCTGCAACAGCCGATAGCCCTGGAAGGAACGCGGCGTGTACTGCAGCAGGCATTCATCTGCAGCAAAACCTAATGGGCGCAGCGCGTCACGACCCAGCGCCACAGTACCTGCATCATGAGCCTTGTTGGGATTCCGTACCAGCACCTGGATCAGATTGCGAGAAAGCAGCTCATACAGCGGCAAGACAAGATTCTTCTCCCCAGCAAGGTAGAAATTCAGCCGGTCCAGCTCCAACCTTGAGAGAACGACATCCTTATGGCCTTTCAGCACGACGCGCACCACTGCAACCGCGTCATTGACACGAGCCGGCGTGGGAATCTGTTCAGGACGCCGCCAAGTACATTCAGTCACGTCGACCGGCCAAAGCTCCACAGGATAACCGGTGCGAAATCTGCATGGCATTCCATCCACGGTATTCCGCGTTCGCAGTTCGCTCCCGCCTGGGACCTTGATTGAGGTGGTGGCGCTCGTAAAACTACCGTCCAACTTGAATTCAGCCACGGACATTGCCGGAATCGGCCGTAGGTAATGCGGATAAACAACGTCGAGAAACCCTTCGGTTAGTTCGGGCAAATCATCATCCAAGCGAAGATGGATCCTCGCAGCAAGGAATGAGAATGCCTCCAGCATCCGCTCGACATGAGGGTCTCCACAGCGGTCGGATTCCAGCAGAAGCCTTCCCGCCACTGCGGGATACTTCTTGCCGAACTCATCGCCCATCTGGCGCAGGTAGCCGAGTTCCCGTTCGTATACTTCCAGTAATCGTTGCCGCATAACTAACCTATCGAATACGTCCCACTTGCTAAGTCCAACATAGTGTCGAAGGAAACCGTTTCTGCGCCTGGATGCACGGGAATAGTTGCCTCAATATGTAACCGAACCTCGCGGCGAAGCAGGTCCGGGCCGCCTTCAACTGAAACCGTTACATCGCGCAGGCGCGGCTCATACTCCACGACACATTGCTGCACCGCTCGTTGCAACTCCAGGGCATCTACGCGAGAGAGCGGCGTGATGCTATTCAGGTCCTCTAATCCATAATTGACCACCGAACTACGCGCCGCCGCGTATTCATCAAGCTCTCGGGTAAGCGACCGCCGCGTGTTCAGCAACTCCTCCAGATCTCGCCGGATCGATTCCTTCAACATGCGCAGTGAAGCCGCATGCGTGGCAGGAAACTCTTTCCTCTCACTGAGCCGATCCAGGACCGACAATGTCACAGGCATTTCTCTTGCGCGCGCCATTGAATTCTCCTATGCCTGTGCCTGCAGGCTCAGCGCCCGCACTGGATCGATCTGACAGAGTCGCGCCATCAGCGATCCGCACTCCGTCTTCGATTCCTCTTTTTCATTAAGCGATTGCAGCAGCATGGCAATCACTTCGCCCACGAGCGATGGTCCTTCCCATAATTCCAGCCGGTACTCATCCGCTTCGACCAGCAGCTGCCGTAGCAAATGAGAAGCCATTGTTTTTTGTCCGCGCGACAGAGACAAGCGCGCTATCTGTAACCGCCGTTGAAAACTGATGCGGCGCGATCCATTGGCTGCAGCGTCCTGCATTAACAACTGCACCGATCCCATCAGGTCTCCCTTTGTTGCCAGAACCTCAGCCTCTGCGAATACATCTGGCTCTTTTTGTCCAGATTCCGGCACTTCCACACGTATCGTAATCGGAACTGGTGCTGGTGCGGCTTCTTCGAGCGCCACAGCCACTTCTGGTACCGGTGCAATTTTTTCTGCGTCGATCCATTCCTTCGTCTCTTGACTTGCCACCGGCGTGTCATCGTCAAAGACTGAATTCACAATCGAGCCATCTCGCCGGAGCATGACTCGCACTACATCCAATACCGAATCCGCGATGGCCTGATGCCCTGCTGCGCGGCTTGCCGCCCATATGTAGCGATGAAGATCGAGCCAACCAGCATGGGGGAATGCCAGAGCGTGCAATGACTCTTCGAGCAGTAATTGTCCATTGCCTTCGCGGCTGGTCTTCTTCAGAGTCATGCGCAGCTCGGTCGAAGGCGGCTGTGCTTCCGTCCCGGTAGTCCCGGCGTGCAATGCTCCCAGCAACAAGTAGGGAACAGGACTGGCAGGCCTCTCTTTTGCGAGATAAGCTGCATTTCGCCTAACCTGCTCCACCGCCTGCTCCCATGATTGTGACCCTGCATCCGATATGACTGGCGGATCCGCCACAGGCACGGATTGGGTGGATGATACGTCAATGGCCTGGATTGGCGCATGGACCGGTACTTGCTCCGGCGCCATCGCAGTCTGAATCAGCTGCTGAATTTCAACTTGCGCCTCAACAACTGGCTCCGGCGTGGCGGGCACCGGATCAGGCTCAAGCTCCCGCTTGGCGCGCAACAGGGATGAAACCAGGTTATACACTTCATCGATCGCCGTTCTGATCTTGACGAATGATGGTCCGTCATCGCGGTACGTCTCATCACAAAAGAGATACAGCTTCTCCAGTGATTCGCGTACCATCACCAGCTGACTTTCCATCGCGATATAAAAAGCCTTGCCGGCCGCTTTCAACGCTACATCCAACGCCTCAGCCACTGCTTGCTCAACCGTCGCGCCAGAGGCCGGCGTGCGCACTGCTTTGTAGTCGCGATAACTTACAGCCTCAGCGACCACCGGCAGTTCATACACAAGAGTCGCGTAGCGCTCCATCGCCCATTGCAATGGCGCGGCACGCATACCGAGATCACCGTCCTCTATCTCTGGATAAAGCGTCTCCCAAAATTGCTCTTGTAGTCCGATTAGCAGATCAAGGATTGAAGACACGGCACTCAAGCCATTCACCTTGATGAGCGCCTCTCCCAGCCAAACCGCCAGCCAAAGATCCTTGCTGCGCGTTATCAGCGCTTCGCGTGAAAGCGATGCGACGCTCGGATAATCCGCCTTCTTCGTCTGCCTGGTCCACTGACCGACCGGAAGAGACGCGTCGTCTTCCGAGCGCGCCTCCGCGATCTGGTCGTACACAGGATCGTAGCGAAGACTCTGGCCCGCTGGAGCTTCTGGTTTAATCGGATTGAGTAATTCCGAAACAGACACAGCCTTTTACCTTTCAGCCTCTGATAAAAGCAAGCTCTCGCACCTGAAGCAGCGGAATCTCCTCCTCCCCACAGAGCAAGAGCTTGGCTCCATAAGGCACAGGCAGACCGCTGCCATTTTCCTCAACTACGCTCAATCGCCCCAGCTTGACTGCGTCATCCTTATGCTTCCAACTGGCAGGCGCCAGCGCAGGCAGGTGCACGAGAGAACCGATTTCGGCAAACGAAGATCCCTCTTTTACCGCGATCTTCACCGGTATCCAGAAGAGATTGCGCAGAGTTGCAGGCGCTTCTATCTCGACCTGCTCGATTTCAGGGTAAGGAATCTGCACATACTTGCCGCTTACGTATACTTCCATCGAAGAGCCTATACGAAGGTCTTCATCTTCACAGCCCTCATAATCTTTGCCGTTGATGCGAACCGGTATTGGATACTCCT
>Ga0206863_1077_pt1 | contig 34371 bp, 27 predicted proteins | sample Alteio_BWOrgCont_41_FD_152634 | JGI IMG/M metagenome (GOLD analysis project Ga0206863, IMG submission 152634) | Enriched cells from forest soil in Barre Woods Harvard Forest LTER site, Petersham, Massachusetts, United States -... | ecosystem: Environmental > Terrestrial > Soil > Temperate forest >...
CGGAGTCAGGACAACCACGGTGGGTTTCTCACGGGCAGAGAGGTGTTCTAACATCTCAAGTAAACGCAGAGGATAATCCGTGACCGGCCGCACGTCCATGCTCTCAAAAATCTCGGGGAAGGTGCGTTTCATGATGTCGCGATTACCCAAAACATAGGAAACACCCGAGGGAACGCGTAAATTATCTTCCAGGACATAATTAAGACCATCGCTGTGCTTAATCAAATCGATGCCGCTGATATGTGCCCAAATATGATGGGCCGGCATCAGTCCCTCGCATTGTTTAAGGTAACCAGCTGAGGAATAGATAATATCCGATGGGATAACACCATCTTTAAGGATTTTCTTTGGCCCGTAAATATCCTGTAAAAAGATATTAAGCGCTGTGATGCGTTGTTTTAAACCCTGCTCAATTTGTTCCCATTCCTTAACAGGGATGATCCGGGGGATGATATCAAAAGGGAATATCTTTTCAAGCCCTTCGCCATCACGATACACATTAAAGGTGATCCCCATGGATACAAAGGCACGGTCAGCTGCGTGCTGACGCCCCACCACTTCTTCAAAGCCCAAGCCACTCATCCTGTCCGTTAACTGCCCATAGCAAGGCCGTATCTGACCGCCCGGCTCGATCATTTCATCATAAAAATTATCCATGGAGTACTTATCCAAAGCTTCCCAAGAAACCGGCATCATGATGTTTGCTTTCATATTTACCCTCCCCAAAAAATAAAGGCCCTGCTTCCCAATGATGAGAAACAGGGCCTCTTTGCCCTAAAATATATGCCTCGTCTCTGAAACCTTCCTACCGCATCAATGCGGTAAAATTCTTATGTTTAGAATAACATAACCCATCAAGAGATGCAAGATTGAATCTCCATTGGCCTGGGCCCTCTATTTATCTTCTAATTCAAACTCAATCCCGCCAAACCATTGGGCAAATAAATTATAAACCCAAATAAAAAATATCCCTGTCAAAAATCCCAAGCCTGCATTGACTATTGGGAACACTAATAGTGCCCATGGGCCTAAACCCCACAATCCCTCATCTTCCTGTCCAGTCATTGATCCGACAGTCACAACGACACCTAATATAAATCCCACCAAGGCATTTAAACAACACAAAATTTTAGCTACAGATAAAATGGAAATTTTTTTTAACTTTACCATACTGCTCCCTCTAATTCAAATAGCCTGTTCCTAACATGTCTTTAAGCATCTCAGGAGTAACAATGACAATTTTAGATACCTGCGGAACTACGCTTTCGATGATACTTGCGGACATGGCATTATCATTGCCCTGCCAGATTCTATTTTGAGTTTCCCCCGTAATCTTTAATTGCATCAACCCGCTGTTCATGTCAATACCGCCTTTACGGGAAACTCCATACGAGCTTCCTTGAATTAACAACGCATTATCATGTGGTATCGCTGAAAGATTCTTTGAAGAAGATGCGACCATACTCTCATCATCTTCTGTTGGATCATGGTGAGGATGTTTAATCCCAAGACTTTCATAAGTATCGATAAAATACTTTTGAAATTTCTTAAATAATCCCATTTGAATATCCCGATTAATTCCAACAGGAGAACGGGTCGAATGAACAGAAATACTAGGATAGGTCAAATGCCTTTTCCAAATTATCTTGGTTATCTTCTTAATATGAATCTCCCAAGGACCTATTTTCTTTATTATTTCAGGTATAACTGTAATCGTAGATGCTTTTTTATACATAGCATTAAACAAAACCTCCATGGCTGACATTCTAAGTACTGGATCAAAAGTCTTATCATAAATTATTTGAACAAGTTCACTGTCTTGGGACTGTTGCAGAATGCCCCAGATTTCGTCAAAATTACTCGCTTGCATTTCTGACGGTCTGCTTATGGGCCCTCCATCTCGGTTTAAACACACCTCTGTTGAAGAAACTTCTTTCAAAATACCTTTTTCGATCAACTCGTCTAATGTCGCGGCTCCATTCGGGTCAGCCTCAGAAAATTTGGATTTTGCGACTTTTCCGTCTTCAAGGCTTATAAATGGCTTACCTAAACTAATATGCTTGGCCGTAGCAATGGGGTTAACATACTCGCCCACACCGATGGTGGTGATCTCAGCGCCTCCCATAAAAAACTTGCCTATAACCGAATTTCTAATACTTTTCGCCTGTTTTAAAGTTGTCTCTACATCATCTCGGGAAGGCTTGTAAATAGGAAGCCCCAGTACAGCCGCTGTACCCCTGACGATACGATGAGCAAATTTGGCACCGAAATGGTCTTCGGGATCACCGCTTTGAACATTCATCGCCATTGAAGGAAGCGACATAGCTCCTAGCTTACTAACATCTTGTTCAAGGATTTGATGATTGGCAGGCTTATCTCCAATAACCATAGTAACTGTTCCCTGACGTCCCCATCGTGGACGTTTTGAGAATGAACGAAGAACCAAGGTCGTTAATAAAGATTGAAAACCATTCGCAAAGGTGCCATCGGCTATTGAAGTTACAAACCCTGCCCAGCTATGAAAACCATCCCCTGGATCTCTTCCAAGCAAACTTAAAACAGCGCGTATAGGGCCATGGTAAAGAAAACAAGCATAAACAAATGCTTTAAATATACCATTAGACCTAGGTGTCTCAAGTAAATATCGATCTGCCTTATTCTCACCGTCTTCAACCAAATCTTGGTTTACCCTATCCCCGACAAATTTATGCTTTTCATTCCAACCTGTAATTCTAGTCGACGCTTTAACTAATTCTGGCACCATTTCCTCGAGCCTTTGTATATCCGCATCTGTGATAGCCATTCCCCAAGGATTGTGATGAGGGAATATTTCTCTCATCCGTTTAAACAAGTCGATGAGAACCAAAATTTGTTCTGTGTATAAAAGCACACTTGAGGTGGGTGCCGATTCAGATGAATAATATCTACCCGTAAGAAATACCCTTTTTTTAAATTTAGATTTTGTATTTATGCCCTGACCCAAGGCTTTGACAGCCATAGCATCCATCCGTGAGGTAAAAAGGAAAGCACGGCCTATGGTCATAATATTCAATAAACCTGCCAAAGCAAGACTTGGAAATGTAGTTCCCGATAAAGAATTAACAAAAGCCATAGTTCGACTATGAATACCAAACAATAAAGGATTTTTTAATATTTTATTTGATGAAGCCGCAACGATATTCATGTCTGGTAACAGCGTTTTTAAAACATCCCTCATGTTTTCGCCCAACCATAAAGATTTTTCATAACCGGTAATAATTAAATCGGTTTTATTCTCGACTTTAAGATGCGGATACAATTCTTTTTCTTCTTCCCATTTTTGATACCATTTCCTAAACTGAGTAAAAAAATTATCCGTGACCTCTGCAATCTGGGCATTTACAAATTCATCAATTTCTTTTTCATACCCGGAAACTATTTCATCAAGATAATCTTCATCTTGGATATCGCCACTCTTTAAACGATCAATCATCTGTGTTGAGATCCTATCAGCGATCTCACTCACTTTTGCATCTACCCTATTTTCAACATAGTTGACCACTATTGAATTAAGAGCAGACCCACGAATCTCCCTACGCAAAAATCTCTTTTGTCTTTCAGAACATGTCCCGGCACTCAGGCATCTGATCTCAATTCCTTTCAAAGTTTGTATAAAAACCGGACCAACGCTTTTATAACTTTTACTATTTGCCTTTATATACATTTCTATGTAATCAGACGCCATTACCTGCGCTAATGCATCTACAGACTGACTATGAAAAGATTTAGGGTCTTTGGAAGCATCTATCCTTTCTTGAATAACTTCAGTTTGGTGCTCTAAATCTTCATCGTTTGGATTATCGGGATTTTCATATTTAACCGGCTCTTGATAATAGGGGTTTGATTTATCTAGTGGATAAGAGCTACCCAGTATTTGTTTTCGGGATAAATCTCTATTTTTAAGTGAAGAAAATACCCGTAAATAAAATTGTCCCGATGAAAAACCAACATCAACAACTTCTCCAGATCCTCGAGGATCTAATATAAATAAGCTGTCTAATTTACCCCTGTCTCCAAAAGTACCATGCAAAGCTGAAGTATCAGAAGCAAAAGCAAAAAATCTGCTACGCAAATTCCATCCAACTGTCATACCCTGGGCCTTTGCCCATATCGTTACCCCGTTATTTTGTATGGAAGACCTAACCACCAGCCCGTAAGCACCTGCAGCGAGCAATTTAAATTCTTTTGTCGCTTCAAACCGGTCTGCAGTAAAAAATCTCCTTACAAGTTCATTTACAAATTTTTTTCGCGTTTCTAAATCTTGAGGCCACTCACGTAGAGTCTCCCCAGCCAGACTTGTAGTCAACATTTCCTGTTCCATCCGCTTTAAAAATCTCTCTTTTAAACGTTCAATTTTATTATATTGTGATCTTAAGGTTGGGTCTTTCTTTACCATCTCTTCTGTCACCCATAAATCTTTGATGGCCTTACTGGGATCTTTTAACTCTGGCCTGGATACACTATCCTCTTCGCTCGCCTCATTTTCCTTAAATTCCTCTTCATACATGTTGGAAACAGCATCTAATTTTTCCTCAGATAGAATATCTTTTAATGCCTCATCAGCCGTTTTATGATTAACAAGTACATCTGTAATACGCACCGATGCTTTCCAATTCATCCAGGTACAAAGAGCTGCCATTTGTAAAGCTATCGGTGGAGTGTCCCCCAAAGGCAGATAATCGAAATATCCTGGCTTTCCAGTTTCCTTATCCGGTGGAATCCAGACTTCTTTCTTCATATGAAATAATCTTGGGAAAAAATCCCGGATTTCATCCAAGGTTAGTTCGCGGTCTATCAGAAAAAATGCATCGTTATCGCCATTATGGGAAATAACCATAAAGAATTTCCTTAAATGCGGCTCAAGCTTACCATCTACCAACTCCCATTGCATTCTCATTTCTGGTACGCTCGCGAAGGGTTGGGCAGATGGCAACACCGATGGGCCTTGTGTTGCATAACGTTTATGACCATTGATACCAAAAACTTCATCATCGCTCCCTTTTAATTCTTTCAATTCACCAGGGATATCCGCAACAAATTTTCTTTGCAAGGTCACAGGAAGATCACTTTTAGGTCCTCTTTTTTCCTTTAGCACCTTACTTAAAATGAGCTCCGACTGCCCATCTTTTAAATATCGCCCATCCACAATCATTACCTGCCCAGCTGATTGACCTCCTCGAACAATTAAACGGCGCGTCATACCAGCCAATCCTTCTTGCGCCCATTCTGGATAAAGGCCCTCTTCCGGTGAACCTATCCAAAAAAGACCGTAATTACCACATTTATATTTATCTTGATCAACTCCTTCTTGTGGCTTTATATCGGTCGTCCAAGAAGCCTTCATCATGGCCAAGGCAGAGACTCCTACAGGCCCTAAAACCGGTGTTAACCAATGATTATTTAAACTAAGAGCGACCATACCTAAGGTAGACATCATTCCCAAAGCCGTTGTCACTTTAAATCCTGCATAGGAAACCCATGGATCTAATGCTCCTTTTGTTGGAGGAGTAAATCCAGGATTGTCCTTCTCCGATTGGGGAATATTCCAAGGCAATAAGACATCCATCCATTGTCTGAAGTTAAGACCTGCTCTCAAATTTTCTGGGGTAAAAACATCTTCTCTTTTTTCTTCAGGATGTGCAATAGCATAAGGAACTGCATGGCCTAATACTTCATGGAAATAGATATGAATACCCATGGCACCGCGGGTCAAAAATGGTAAGGCAGCAGCTGTTACCATAAGACTCGCAGGATCTGGGCCTAAACTTGCCCTAGCTAAAGCCATACCGCCGACCCATGCGGCTGTATCCAGCCAACGCGTTGGTCGAGAAGCTTCAACAGCCGGACTCGTTTCTTGGTCAGGTAAGGGCTCTGCTAAAGCTGCCTGATCTGAATCTCCATCTGAATCTGTATCTGTTTCAATTTCTTTCGGTTTCATAGAAAGAGGTTCCGGAGATGATACGACGACAAATTCTACTGGCTTGGGGGGTTCTTTCTGCTCTAAAATATTCTTTCTTCTTCGTTTCCTTGAATTATTACGGCGAACAAGTATAACTCTACCAACAAGCGTGATCCCAAAAACAGCAAGGCCAATACACAATGGCAACTTATGCATATTAAAATATTGTAATAAAATCTCTAAATCCTTATTCTTCGGTGGCGGAGGTGGATTCCCTCCTGACACTTTACTGCTACCAGAAGATGCCGTTGAAGCTGACGTATCTGCTCTAATTTTACCTGGTGGTGTCGTCGGTACTGATGTTACCGATGGCTTTGTTGAGGGAATTGTTGTTGGCTTTGTCGACGGTATTGTTGCTGATGGTTTTACTGACGGGATTATTGCCGATGGTTTCGCTGACGGTATTGTTATTGATGGCTTTGCTGACGGTACTGTTGTTGATGGTTTTATTGACGGTATTGTTGTTGATGGCTTTGGTGACGGTATTGTTGCTGATGACTTTGGTATTGATCTACTTGCTAAAGGCTTTGCCGACGGTCTTAGAACACCTGAAGAAACTGCCCCTGAAACCGCTTCATTAAGCCCTTTTTTCGTCAAAATAATAAATGTTTGACCATCATGTAAATTTTTAATATCGATCTTATCTTGCATATGTTCTTTGACCATATTCACCGTGCCTGTCTTGCCCCAAAGAGAAGGACCAACATAACCAGCGCCAGCTTCATTGTTAGCATCTAGCAAAATCTGCCCAAAAGTATCATTTCCCTGCACTGTCACTTGCAATTTTTTTCCACCATCAATACTTTTAAATGTTGCCCCTTGAGCAGAAGGAACCGCTACAGCCATGGCAGCCATGGCAGCAAACAATGGAAGTCTTTTTCGCGTAGATAGGCTTAATTTACTGAAACTAAACATTGCTCCATCCTGTCTGTGCACCAGATGAAATGGATGATTATCAGGATATTCTCTGGGATCAGTAAAACTTACCATTTCTCCATCACCCCTTGTGGCTAATAAGTCAATGGTTGCCATGGCTACATCAGTCCCCACCTTCATGCCTTTGGTATTAGGCACTTCCCTATAAATAGAACCCGTACGGTTAACGCCCGTGCTGGTGAGATCAAGGTCTTCACCCAATCCTATTAATATCCCGCCGGATGCGTACTTGCGTGCCACTGTTTGTTGAGTAAATGGATCGTAGTCTTCCTTAATGTAGTTATAAACGCACTTTTTATACGCCCGCAAGTATTGCTGATATATTCTCTCTTTTGTGTTTTTATCCGCAATGTCAACGCCATTTACTTCATTTCTGCCGACATACATTCTTCCCAATAAACTGTCTTTCAAATGGCGTTTATACCAAGTCGCCAAAATCATGGCATTGTAAACTTGCCGAACAACGGCAAAATTCTTTCCCTCATTTATTTCTTGGCGTAATTCTGGCAGGATGACCTCACGAAAAATTTGAGCATAGGCCCCTGCATTTTCAGAAAATCCTCCATCGTGATGGGCCAATGCTTTGTAATCAGCTTCCAGCATCACATCTAGCTGACTATTAACAACAAAAGCAGCATTACCCTGAACATACACCTGTGCGGATTTAGGAAGTATCCACACTTTATTAAATGTGTTGATGGGAATATTGGTTGTCCCATAAAGTTCATACGATTTACGGTAAACCTTTTGCCAAAATTGCTTGCCCAAATCATTTTCCGGATAGCTCAAAGATGCCATTATTTGTTTGAGCAAATAATCCTGTGCTAACAAATCATTACCCATCAGGGTAAATCCAAAATTACCAGGCACTATGCGGTCTTTTTCATAAGGAGAAAGGTTTACCCACAAATCATTTTCAGGGACTGCTAAGCAGGTCAAGAAATACTTGGTTGAACGGATAATTTCATCCTTTAAAGGCTGACCATAAAGACCAGAATCTCCTTTATCAACCAAAAAATCGAAACGCAGAGGGTTTTTTACATTGACTAAAATACCCTTTAGCTGCAGCGGCTCAAATAAGTCACTTGTTTTGACCATCACACCTGGAGCAGGCAGATCAATTATAGTTTGGGCAGAGGCATCTGGAAGGGGGCCTATAGATGTGAAGAAAAATGTTACCAAAATCAAACGGGCTATAAGTTTCTTAAACATACCTTACCTCAACAAAAAAGCCCAATAAATTTCCTTAATTTTAAGGAAAATCATTGGGCTGCGGCGTCCAATATAAGGCACGTACTTCCGTGTACGTAAATGCTTAAAATAAAAAGACCCAATATCTCACCTTCGAGTTATTGGGCATCTATGTCCAAAATTACTGCTTCTTTTCCTGACAGCTTTGCCAAAATTAAGAATTTGTTAAAATTTCATTAATAGTTGAAGTATAGAACATGATCGTATCTTTGTCAAGCCACCCTCTTAAAGCAGAAGCCATATAACACATTGAAATGTATGCCCTTATACTTCTCAAAAAAATATTTATTTTTTTTGAAATAAATCCTCTCAAATGTTGTTATGACAGGGCTTGTTTCGCCTTAGGAAAGACCTGCGATGGGGACATCGGTGGGGACGTCGGCTTCGTAATCAACACCTTTTAAACCAAAACCGAAAAGTTTAAGAAAATCGCTGTTATATCCTTGGACATCCGCAATCTGGGAAAGATTTTCATTAGCTACAATTTCCCAAAGTTTCCCAACCTCACTCTGGACATCTTCACGCATCTCATAGTCATCAACACGCACGCGGCCTTGGGGATCTGTTGGAACTTGATCTAAAGGGCGATTATTATACAAACGCTGCGCCATCAGGCGGTATATTTGATGGATGCAATCTTCATGCACACCTTTGACCTTCATCACCTTCATGAGCAATACAAAATAAAGAGGGATAAAAGGAATGGCTGAAGAGCTTTGCGTCACCAAAGCCTTATTAACAGACACCACTGCCCGGCCGCCAACTTTTTTCATACGTTCATCCAGACGATGGGCGGTGACTTCTAAATCATCCTTGGCCGCACCGATAGTACCGTTGCGATATACTGGTGTCGTGACATCAGGGCCGATGTAAGAATAGGCGACTGTAACAGCATTAGGTGCCAAAAGATTTTGCTCGGCCAGCGCCTCGATCCAAAGCTGCCAATCTTCACCACCCATGACCTTGATGGTCTGGCGGATTTCTTCTTCCTGGGCTGATTCAAGCGTGACTGAAGTCACTGTATTGCTTTCAAAATCAATACTTTTATTCGTGTATGGTTTGCCTTTGGGCTTAAGTACCGATTTGTAAACTTCACCGGTTTTAGGATCTGTGCGTCGGGGAGATGCCAGGGAATAGATAACACAATCGACTTGCCCTAAATCTTTCTTGATAGCCTCACACACTACCCGGCGCATATCATCAGAGAACGCATCCCCATTAAAACTTTTGGCGTAAAGACCGGCCTTGTGAGCGGCTTCTTCAAAAGCTGCGGAATTGTACCAGCCAGCGGTAGCTGTACGTTTGGCATCTGCAGATTTCTCAAAAAAGACGCCGATAGTCGCAGCACCACAGGCAAATGCTGCCGTAATGCGCGACGCCAAGCCATATCCGGTGGAAGCACCAATGACTAAAACTTTTTTAGGACCGTTGGCAACAAGGCCTTGTGATTGAACGTATTCGATTTGTTCCGCGACGTGACGGGCACAACCTACTGGATGTGCTGTTGTACAAATGAAGCCGCGTATTTTAGGTTTAATAATCATAAAATTTTTTAAGATTCTTCGCTTCGCTCAGAATGACAGACCGTCTAAGATATCATAACGATGTTTTCTTTGCAACAATGACTATGCCGGATGTGGTCAACACGAAACGCTGGCGATCCAAATCCGGGTTAAAGCCAATTTTAGTCCCTGCAGGAATATCCACATCTTTATCAATAATAGCCCCCTGAATCTGAGCACCCTTGCCAATGGTTACACTGTCCATGATCACAGAATCTTTAATCAATACCCCATCTCTGATCACCACATTATTGGAAACAACGGAATTTTCGATATGGCAGCTTTCCAAAACACAGCCTCCGCAGACTAATGAATCAACAATGGTGCCGGATGTCTTGCCCGTCGTATAAAACCTTATTGGAGGATAATGATGTTGATAGGTACGCAAAGGCCATGTCTTATCGTACAAATTAAATTTAGGCTTGGCTCCGCAGAGATCCATATTGGCTTGATAATACGAATCGCGGGTCCCAATGTCCCTCCAATAGGATGACGTATCGCTTTCCCGTGCGAAATCATAGGCGAATACTTTTAGCTTTTTAGCTACCATCTGCGGAATAATATTCTTGCCGAAATCATGGTCAGAATCTTTCTTAGCGGCATCGATATTTAATTCTTTTTTTAACATATCCGCATTAAATAAATAAATCCCCATGGAACCAAATATCTCGTCCGGGCTTCCAGGAATAGTTTTAGGTTTTTCGGGTTTTTCCTGAAAACCTGTGACCATATTCTGTTTATTAACTTCCACCACCCCAAAATGAATGGAATCATGCTTAGGCATGGTGATGCAAGCCACTGTCATGTCCGCGCCTTTTTCCAGATGGTATTCTATCAATTTACGGTAATCCATTTTATAAACATGGTCCCCTGCTAAAATCAATACCAATTTTGGATCATAATCATTGACCATATTTAAATTCTGGTAAATAGCATCCGCAGTACCTCGATACCAGTCGCTGGAAATGCGCTGCTGGGCCGGGACCACATCGATGAATTCTCCTAATTGATTAGAATAGATATTCCATCCTTCTAAAATATGACGCTGAAGAGAAAATGATTTGTATTGGGTCAAGAGGAAGATACGGCGCAGGCCGGAATTTACACAATTGGAAAGGGAAAAATCAACAATCCGGTATATCCCGCCGAACGGAACTGCGGGCTTGGCCCTGTCGCGGGTTAAAGGATCAAGGCGCTCGCCTTTGCCACCGGCTAAAATAAAGGTCAAAACATCACGCATTAAATTTATTTCACTTTCTTCTTTCGTACTAAAAGGTGATTACCGCCTACAACCTTCTTTTTTTGGTCTTCTATAATATCATGAATTCTTTTAACATCAACCTTATCTTGTAAGCCCAATTTTTGAGCAGCACTGAGCATATCCAACGCTTTTTTATCTTGACCCCATTCAGCGTAGGATCTGGCCATGCCAAAATAGCCTGACACATTTTGGGGGGAAACATCAAGCACCCGCTGAAACTGGCTAATCGCCCTATTATAATCTTTTAAATGTTCATAGGCTTGGGCTAATGCTAAACGGGACGGTATGTCTTCTAAATACATGGCCCCGATCCGGAAATTTTCAAACGCTTTTTTGTAATCATGCCGTTGATTATATATTCTTCCAATCATCATGTAGGCTACCGCGTCATCCGGCGACACCCGCAGCGCTTCCCGCGATTCTCTCAACGCTGCTTCATCAGCCCCCAGTGTTTCTAAAATATACGCCCTATTGGTAAATGGAAAAGGATCAATACGTTTTGTACCTAATTCTAAAAGGTCCATCGACTTAGGTCTCCATTTAGTTATATCCACGGATAACTTGTCAATGAAAGGTTTATTATAAGGTGTCTGTTTTAAGAAAATGACCGCATCATCATCCAAATAAACAATGGACCAATTTTTTAAAGATTGAAACATTTTAAGCACCGTCATAGGGATTTGCTGATGCGCGTTATTTAAGAAAGCCCCGGTGATATTATCACGACGCTCGAAATACGCGAAAGCATGCGGATTACCGTCCCTCCATATTTTCTGATAATTCTCAAAAAAATCAGCCCCATAAACTTCCGTTCTCCCATCTATAAAAACCCTGATATTAGGATATGCCCTGCCGACCAAATAAGCGCCGGAGTTAAAATCATTAAAAAAATTACCCTTGATTTTCTCCCGCACCAGAAAATTCACGGCCTTATAAGGATAAACGCGCTTGGAGACACCAAAAAATTCGCTCTTACGCTGATAGTTATCAAAATCGAAATAACCGTTGGTCGTCATTTGCAATCCAAAATTTAACATCCAAAGCATCAGCATTAACTTAAAAACAATGACTGTCAGATGTTTAAATTTGAAGGAAGAAAAACGCAAAGGCACCAAATTCTCTAAAGGAAGAGAAATGATATTAACCATGAAAACCATGTACGCGGCCACCGCGAAATAAATCATATTACGGATAGCTGCTAAAGAAAAACCTACAAAAATAACCCATACCAAAAAACTGCTGATATCAATCTTACGGCGATTAAAGACAAAACTAAGGGCAGAAATAAGAATCAGAACTTTGTACCAGACGTATTGCTCGGTAAAAATGGTGTTCGCGGTGATAGGTTTTTGTAACTCGAGGATATGCTCAAAGAATATTTTATTGTCTCCTGCTAAACGAAAGAAAACACTTATCGGATACCACGCCCCCTGGAATGTCAAGGGATTAACACAGCACGCCAAGATTAACACCAAAAAAATCTTTTTAAGTGAACTATATTCTTCGTCGCTCAGGCGGCCTACTGTATTCCATTCATAAGGTAAGGGCACACGACGCTTGATGAGCTCTGAGAAGACGCCAACACCTGCCAACAAAGGACCAAAAAAGAAAAAGCCGTGCATGTTGGACCATAATATCTGCAATATAACCAGCGCATAGATGGCCCAGCGCTTGTTGATATGCATTGAAAGGATATAAATATCCAATACAAAAAATAAAATACTGAAAATATCCGGACGGATGGTAAAACGGGTTTGATAGACCATCAAAACCATTAAAAGGGTCACTACCGTCAGCAATTGGCGTTCGCGGCTATAGCCTAACAATAACAATATTAAAAATGTAAATGCCACGACCAAGGACTGCATGGAAATAAGCCCGTTGAAACCATAAGCTTTTTGTACCTGGTAAATAAACACTTGAAATAACCACTCATGATTGACCCAGGGTTTTCCAGTAATTGAGCAAGAAAGCACATCAAAATTAGGAACAAATCCATGATGGGAAATCCACCAGCCCATGCGTAAATGCAGCCATAAATCCAAATCCTTGATTTCAAGACTGGAAGCAAAAGTGATCAGCGCAAAAAGCATGCCGATGGACAGCCAACCGAGGGAAGTACTAAGATTTTTCCAAAACCGTTCGCTCATAAATTCCTAAAATTCGTATAAAATGCGGCTTGCAGTAATTGTTGCGTATATGGATGTGCTGGGGCTGAGAGGACGCTCTGGGTCCTGCCTTCCTCAACAATTTTCCCCTGATACATGACCACTATTTTATCACTAAAATTTCGTACCAGACGCAAATTATGAGAAATAAAAATATAGGTGAGATTAAAATCTTGTTTTAATTTCTTTAAAAGGTCTATGATCTGTTTTTGCACCAGGGTATCCAACGCTGAAACAGCTTCATCTAAAACAAGCACCTGGGGATCAGCTAAAAGAGCACGGGCTATGGCGATCCGCTGACGCTCTCCTCCGCTAAACTCGTGAGGAAAACGCTGTAATACCTGTGGTGAAAGCCCTACAGCAACGAGCATCTGCTCAATTCGCTTTTGGATATCCTGAGGCGGTAAAGCGCCCTTACGCCATAATGCTTCTTTTAAAATTCCCCACACATTCCATAAAGGATCAAGTGATTGATTCGGGTCTTGAAAAACCATCTGTACGCTATAATATTGCGCCTTAATAAAACCTGTATCAGGCTTGGCGAGCCCCATGATCATCTTAGCCAGGGTTGTCTTACCGCATCCGGATTCACCGATGATGGCTAAATTATCGCCTTGGTCTAAAGCGATGCTGACATCTTCAACAGCGCGCAGATTGCCAAAAGATTTAGAAACATTTTGAATCTGTAAAACGCTCATTGGAAGGCCTCAATTAATTCCTTCGTGTATCCGTGCTCGGGTTGTTTATAAACCCGCTCAACCGGTCCCTTTTCCACTATCTCTCCCTGACGAAGAATGACGACCTCATCCGCCAAATGCGCAATCATCCCTAAATCATGCGCGATAAGAAGGATGGATATATTCTTCTTTTTTAAACGGATAAACAATTCCATAATTTTGACCTGCAAGGTAACATCCAGGCTGCTGGTCGGCTCATCCGCAATAATTAAAGAAGGATTGCATACGATGGCTTGCGCTACCATGGCCCTCTGACGCATCCCTCCGCTTAATTGATGCGGGAAACTTTTATACGCACGTAAAGGGTCAGGCAATTCCACCTCAGATAAAGTTTCCAAGACTTTTTTGTAACGCTCTTGTTTAGATAACTTCGTATGCGCCGCTAAAACCTCATCTATCTGCTGCCCGATGGTAAATAAAGGATCAAAAGTACTTAAAGGCTCCTGAAAAACCATGCCTACACGAGCCCCCCTGCAATCGCGCATTTTTTCAGAGGATAACTTTAGTAAGTCCTGCCCCTCAAAAACAATACTACCCTGCCTGATCTGCAAAGCAGACGGCAGTAAACGCAATACAGATAAGCCTATCGTCGTCTTGCCACTGCCAGATCCTCCTGCAATAGCAACGATCTTACCTTGAGGCACATCGAAGGAAACCTGATTAACAAGAACCTTTTCATCTACGGCAACTGTTAGATCTTTAATTGATAATAAGGTATTCATTTTATATTCCTATTAGCTTCAGCGAAGCTGCGACTATAATAAAGCATTCCATCTCTTACCAGTATATGTATTTCATTACGCCTGATTATTGCTGCGTTTTGCGCATTACGTTTTACAAAAATCCGTGCACCCCTATCTAAAAAAACAAGGGCCCAGTCATGGTCTGCTAAACGGTTTGCAAGGAACCTGATCCCCCAGGAGGAATACTCAGGAAAACAAAATATCGCATTGAAATTATACTTCTGGTCTAGTTGGTGCCAAACACTATCATCCCTTTGCATTTGGACATACGTTGTTTTAATGAAATCTTCAGGGAAAGCGGCCACTCCCCGATTATCAACAAATAATTTCTGCTGAGGACTTAAATGAAAAATTAAATACCCCCCAATACCATAATTATTAAAAATATTCCCGCTGATCTTTTCCCGTTTGAAAAATTCTGCAGCATCATTAGAACCAGGGACAAGGCCCAGCCCATGCTTTTGTTGGCCGTCAAAATTGATCAAAATTGAAACCATGATTCCTATGACCACCAAGAATATTTCAATGTTCTTTTTGAATTTAGCCGTCTGTGTTTGCACCAAACGGCTATAAACATACATTGATAGGGGTATAAAAAAGTACCCGAAAAGCCCTATCATGCGCATTACCTTCATTGAGGCGAGTGCCAAGATTAACGTTATTGATCCGATTAAAACATATTTTTTAAAACCTTCCCGTCTAATCAAAAAACACAATGTTGCGATCAAAAAAGCTAATATAACTAAAAAATAAATTAAGACAGGCTTATAGGCCATGACCTTTGCTTTTAAAACAAGAAATACGGGTAAGCTCTCGATGATGGGGAAGGCGGCCGCTGTTTTCCATGTAGCCCATGCCACTGCAAAAATATTTACACCAAAAGGATTTATTAAGCACATGAGCAGCAAAGACAAGAATGATTTTCTCAAAACATTTGCCTGCTCTTCTTCTTTATGGCTATGCGCCTGCCACCAAAAAAGGGCTGTTAAGATAGGTCCCATCATGAAAAAAATGTGTGTGTTGACCCAAATAATTTGCAGCAAAGATAACGCTATGATTAAATACCAGGATTTTAATCGCTTCTGTTGAAAAGAATCAATCAGCCACCAAAAAAGGCCGCAAAAAAGATAGCTAATACCCTCAGGACGAATTTCATAACGGAAAGATATGAGAGGAAAACTCAATAAACCAAAAGCACAAGCACTGGCAAATGATGCATACCGCTGCCAACAGCGAAAGAATACATAAAAAGCTAAAAGCTCAATGGTCAAATAAATTAAAGAAAGACCGGTAAACCCGAAATAATGCCAGCAGACAAAACAAAAAACACCGAAGAGCCAATGGTAATTGAAAAAAGGATACTCGGGGTTGGTATAAGAATAATAGTTCTTATATAAAATATCCCTATTACCCTGCAAAAGGAGTTCGCCGTTTTTAATATGACGGCCAAGGTCTGATTGAATCAAATCAACGGGAAAGGCTAAATGCCAACCTAACCAGCATAAAATAAGAACAATGATCATCCGCTGTTTCAATTCTTTATCCCTTTTCATTGAACATCGGATCAAAGGCATCCCTCAGCGAATCCCCGATGACATTAAAGCACACGACGGCGATAAAAATAAACAAACCCGGCAGCAGTATCCAAGGAGCAAAAATGACCGGCACAATGCCCATGGCATCTGACAGCAAATTCCCCCAACTAGGTATAGGGTCTTGAATCCCCAAACCCACGACACTTAAACCCGCCTCCGCTAAAATGTAGGACGATACTGTCAACATCAAGGTTGCGCACGAAAAAGAAATGGTTTGGGGCAGGATATGTTTAAAAATGATGACAATATCCGGGACTCCTAGTGTTTTTGCAGCCAAAACAAAATCACGCTCGCGTAAAGAAAGGGCCATGCCTCTAATAATCCGTGCTAAGGATGCCCAGCCGATCAAGGATAAAATGACAACGACACTGATATACACTTGCACCGAATTAAAATTTTCCGGCACCGCAGCCCTTAAGGCCAGCATCAAATAAAATCCCGGGATCATCATGAACATTTCACAAACCCGCATCAAAATATTATCCACCCAACCGCCGTAATACCCTGCGATGCCGCCAATCAAAAGTCCCAGGATAAACGAAATTCCCACCCCTAATAGACCAATGGACAAAGAGATCCTGGCCCCATACCAAATGCGCGAAAATAAATCACGCCCGCGGGCATCAGCGCCCCATAAATAGAAACGGCCCGGCGCATCCACCCCAAAAAGACGTCCACCTTTTAAAAAATGCAACGGATATTTTTGGGTATGGTCAATCACATACACCCGTCGATGAATAGCATTAAAAGTCAGTGCCCTGCCATACACAAACGGCCTGACCCATCGCCCTTGGTCCTGAAACTCAACAGCTGTCGGCGGGCAATAAGAAAAATCGCGATTTTCATCCTGATAGGCATACGGGCATATAAAATCAGCGAAAATCGCCAATCCGTACAGGACCATCAAGACCCAAAAGCATAACAAACCTGTGCGATTAATTTTTATCTTCATACCGGATACGCGGATCAACCCAAATTAATAAAATATCAGCTAAAGAATTACCAACGATCAAAAGAACACTCGCCAGCAAGGTGCTGCTCATGACCAGATACACATCCTTGGACCGTACCGCTGTCAAAAGCAAAGAACCCAGGCCAGGCCAGCTGCAGACAATTTCAATCAAAGCAGCTCCACTGAGAAGTGCTGCGAATTCATATCCTAAAAGAGTGACCAAGGGATTAAAGGCATTGCGCAGGGCATGACGGTAAATGACAACACGTTCAGACAAACCTTTAGCGCGGGCCGCTAAAATATACTGTTGCCGCAAAACCCCCAGCATATTGCCGCGCATGATCCGCTGTAAAGAAGCCATGGAAGACAAAGAAAGAACAGTCGCTGGGATCACTAAATGAAGCATGGTATCCCAGATTTTACCGACGATACTCATATCATCATAATCAGGGCTATGCATGCCTCCCAAAGGCAAGCCTCCCCAACGGCTGGCTGCATATAAAACCAATACCGCTAAAAAGAATCCAGGTGTCGAGAATGCCGCAAATGAAAGCACCGAAAGCATTCTGTCCACCCATTGATTACGCCTCAGCGCTGCCCATATCCCTAAGGGAATACCAATGCCCCAGGTCAAAATCAAACTGGTAAAAGACAAAATAAAGGTATTAAACAAACGACTGCCCAGAACATGGGTGACAGGGACATTGTAGTAAAAAGAATATCCCCATTCTCCGTGCAGGATATTCAAAAGCCAATGGCCATATTGCACTAGAAACGGATCATTGAGATGATACAGCTTTTCATAACGGTCGATAGTTTCCTGAGAGATCTGCGGATTCAACCGCAAACTATCAAAAAAATTCCCCGGTGTTGCATGCATCAGCCAGAAGGTAAAAAAACTGACTGCCAGCAAAATCAGGATTGAAGAGCAAAGGCGTTGGAGGATATGCTTAAACATACCCATTCCCGTCATTCTGAGGAGCGATAGCGACGAAGAATCTCATATGATAATTTTATATAAATCATCCCAATTTGGATTAAATTTTTTTACCAGCTCAATCTTTTTATTGCGCAACCAACCCTTGATTTGTTTTTCACGTGTTATTGCATTTACTACTTCTTCGAAAACTTCATTGTTTTTATTGGTCAAGATATAGACATACCCTCTTTTATCAATCATTCTCTACATCGCTGTTCTTTTAGAGATCCTTCGCTTCGCTCAGGATGACGAACATCTGTGAGTGTCCAGCATTAAGATCGTACAATATAAATTTCTTCAATATTATGAAACGCCCCGCCGTTGACGGTGGGTTTTAAATTTCCGAATTTGTTGCGTACGGCGTACATGTCGGTGCTTAATACGGTGTAAATCACCGGCAATTGATCCGCCACGATGCGCTGGAATTCATCATACAGACCCCTACGTTTATTTTCATCCAGCTCCTGCGCACCCTGGTCATATATTTCATCGATACGTGCCTCCCAAGCGGTGGCAGGCTTAGCCTGATGAGGGTTCCACAAATGCAAGCCGCCTTTTGAAGCCCATACGTTTTGTCCAAAATGCGGCTCCACCCCGCCGGTTAATCCTATCATTACCATATCCCAGTCAAAAGAAGACATCAATTTATTAACCAGGGTATTAAATTCTACCGGCACCAAATTGACCTTCATGCCCACCCGTTCCAAATCTGAACTGATGATGGCCGCCATTTGCTCCCGCCCGGTGGTGCCGGAATCGGCAGTATATAAATTAAATTCCACCGGATGGCCCTGAGCATCTTCAAGGGTCTGGTTGCTGTTTTGATATTTAAATCCTGCTTTTTTCAAAATTGCACGCGCCTCATCTAAATTATAATCATAGACCGTCACATCCGGATTATAAAAAAACCCGCTGCTAGGGCTCATGGCGCTGATTTGAGGCTGGCCAAAACCATTATTGATAATCTCGATGATCCGCTTCTTATCAATCGCATGCGCCACTGCTCGTCGGAATTCAGGATTCATAAACCAGGACAATTTAACAGGATCAATAAAAGGATGATGTGTTTGGGGATTGACACCAGGGTTCTGATTAAAGGTGACAAAATTACTGTCATAATCAGCTCCTGCTTCATAAATATGAAAATTTTTCTTTGTCTCCAAAGGCTTAAGCAAAGGATAATCACTACCGCTCACCGACGTGGCATCAAGTTCACCGTCCATAAATTTTAATAACTGGGCCTGAGAGTCCGGGATAATCAAATAAATGATTTTATCCAAATAAGGCAATGCCGCGCCCTGTGCGGACTTTTTCCAATAATAAGGATTGCGTTTAAACACCAAACGTTCACCGGGGTGATACTCACTTAACATAAAGGGGCCGGTACCAATGATCTCTCCAGGCGGCGTATCCATGCCCCAGGTAAAAGAGAATTTCTTTTGCTGTACCGCTTGCACTAAACAATGCTTAGGCAAAATCGACTGGGATAAGGATCTTAAAAAGGGCGCGAATTTAACCGGCAAGGTAAAACGTACTGTATATTTATCTATTTTTTCAACCTTCAAGGGTTTGCCATGAATGGTCAAAACATCCTTTGAGGACGATGGAATATCAGGATTGTAGATCAAATCATTGAAGGTAAAAACAACATCATCAGCGGTAAAATCAACCCCATCAGACCATTTGACATCTTCCCTTAAATGAAAGGTCCATGTAAGTCCACCGGAGCTAATGGTCCAGGATTGAGCCAGATTAGGAATGACCTTTAATGTGAATGGATCAGCCGTGGTTAGCCCTTCAAAAATCAAGGATGTAACAGTTGAACTGTTAGCATCAGTGGCAACAATATCATTGAAGGTCTTGGGGTCAGAAGAAGTGGCTAATACGAGACTGCCCCCGTAGCGGCTTGTGGAAGCAAACGCTACGAAGGCAGAACAAAAGAAATACCAAATAAAAAAAACAAGAAAAAGTTTATTTCGAGGCATTCGTCGCTGGTTCTGGCAGCGCCATTGGCTTAGGAGACTCAACCTTGACTTGGACGTCATTCTCATCCTGAGCTTGAGCTGGTTCTGATTTTGGGACCGTGGCTAACAGTTTCTTATTAGCCATCAAAGACTTATCCCCTTTCGAGGAATTAAAAGCCAGGATCAAGGACGTACTTAAAAAAATTACCGCAAAAATCGTCGTTAAACGTACCATGAACACATTTGTTTGTGTCCCGAACATAGACTCCGCAGATTGAAAAGTCTCGGTCAAACCACCGCCGCGACCTGCCTGCATTAATATGCAGATCACCAAGAGCACACAAACAATGACATGAATAACAAGAATAAAACCCATGAATTTAAACTCCTATTTTTTAGCACCCTTAACGATGGCCGCAAAAGAAGGTGCTTTTAAACTTGCCCCTCCGACTAGAGCCCCGTCGATATCTGCTTGAGCCATTAATGAAACAACATTGTCCGGCGTTACACTGCCGCCGTATTGAATGCGCACACTGTTGGCTATTTCTGTATTGAACATCTTCCCCAATAATTGACGGATAAACACATGCACTTCCTGGGCCTGGTCAGGAGTGGCTGTTTTTCCGGTGCCTATGGCCCAGACAGGCTCATAGGCCAAGACCACTTTTTTCATTTCTTCACTCGACAAACCACTTAAAGAACCTTCAGAGTGATCCTTGATAATATCAAAAGTTTTATTAGATTCACGCTGAGCTAAATTTTCCCCCACACAAACGATGGGTGCAAGACCATTCTTTAAGGCTGCGCGCAGGCGCTTGTTAACTGTTTCATTTGTCTCGTTAAAAAACTGACGGCGCTCGGAGTGACCGATAATCACATAACTTACACCTAAATCTTTAAGCATCGGCCCAGAAATTTCTCCGGTAAACGCACCAGCATCTTCCCAAAATATATTCTGAGCACCCAAGGCAATACCTGTGTCTGTCAAAGTATCCGCCACATCTGCCAGCGCTGTAAAGGGTGGGCACAGGACAATATCTACACCTGCCACATCCACTATTTCGCGCTTAAGATCATTAGCCAAAACAATGGCCTCATGTGGTGTTTTATTTAATTTCCAATTACCTGCAATGATTGGCTTACGCATGATAACAAATTCCTATTTTTTATCGTTAAGTGCCGCGATACCTGGCAATTCTTTACCTTCTAAAAATTCCAGCGATGCTCCGCCGCCGGTGGAAATATGTGTCATCTTGTCTTCCAAACCGAATTTGGACACGGCTGCTGCAGAATCTCCCCCGCCGATAATCACCGTCACATCTTTTAAAGAAGCCAGGTAGTCCGCAATCGCACGGGTTCCCTTGGCATAGGCATCGCGTTCGAAAACTCCTAAAGGACCGTTCCATACAACGGTTTTAGATTTTGAAAGGATTTCTTCGTAACGCTTGATGGTCTTGGGACCAATATCCAAGCTTTCCCATCCATCAGGAATCACATCTGAAATCTTGCAATCATCACTCGTAAAACTTTGGGTAATGACGAAATCCGTCGTCAAAGCAAACTCAACGCCGGCTTTTTTAGCCTGTTCCATCAATTCACGGGCTAAATCAACTTTGTCTTTTTCAAGTTTAGAATTACCGATATTAATTCCCTGCGCTTTTAAGAATGTATACGCCATTCCGCCGCCGACGATAATGCTATTGGCCTTGGGGATTAAATTCTTGATCAATTCGATTTTATCCGAAACCTTGGCCCCGCCTAAAATGACTGTCAGCGGACGTTTGGGATGATTAATAGCACTTCCTAAATACTGCAATTCTTTTTCAATCAAAAACCCTGCCACCGATGGTAAATAGGCGGTGATTCCAGCCGTCGAAGCATGGGCACGGTGCGCTGTACCAAAAGCATCATTGATATAAACATCTGCCAAGGACGCCAATTCTTTAGCAAAGGCAGGATCATTCTTTTCTTCGGCTTTATGAAAACGTAAATTCTCCAGCAAAACCACCCGTTCAGTTGATTTACTTATGGATTCTTTAACCGCTGGGCCAATACAATCATTTAAAAGTAATACTTTTTCTTTTAACAATTCTTCTAAACGCTTGGCTACAGGAGCGAGTGAAAATTCCTTCTCAAAACCAGCTCCCTTGGGACGGCCCAGGTGGCTCATCAGAATAACCTTGGAAACGCCATTATTTAAAGCATATTGAATCGTCGGTAAAGCAGCGGCAATACGACGGTCATCCGTAATATGTTCCCCGTCCAACGGAACATTAAAATCAACACGGATAATAACCTTTTTACCCTTAATATTAATATCCCGCACAGTCATTTTCTGCATAATTTAATCCTCGTCTATTCCTTAATATATATTTATAAAATCGCAGTATTATACCGAAGAGTGCTATTTTGTCAAAGATTCCCTGTTGACACTGGAGAGTCTACATCGAAGGGTTATTCTCATACCAGGCAATAGTCTTCTTTAATCCAGCTTCGAAAGAAACCTTGGCTTGAAACCCAAATTCTTTGCGTGCCCGTGTCGTATCCAAACAACGACGCGGCTGGCCGTCAGGTTTGGTTTGATCCCAAACAATTGCCCCCTTGAATTTGGTCAGCTTTACGATCAGTTCCACTAATTTTTTAATAGAAATCTCAAAACCTGCCCCCAAATTCACCGGCTCAGAGCTATTGTATTTCTCAGAAGCCAAAACGATGCCGCGCGCCGCATCATTCACGTATAAAAATTCCCGGGTGGCACGGCCTGTTCCCCAAACGGTAATAAATTTATCCCCGCGTTGTTTAGCTTCAACACATTTACGGATAAGGGCTGGGATCACGTGTGAACTTGCCGTTGAAAAATTATCCGCAGGCCCATAGAGATTAACTGGCAGCAAATAAATAGAATTAAACCCGTATTGCTGGCGATAAGCTTGTGACTGGACTAAAAGCATTTTCTTGGCTAAGCCATAAGGAGCATTGGTCTCTTCTGGATAACCGTCCCATATTGTCTCTTCTTTAAAAGGCACTGGACAAAATTTAGGATAGGCGCAGATAGTACCGATAGCGACAAATTTCGGGATCCCCATCTGACGCGCCTGTTCCATCAATTCAACACCCATCATCAAATTATCGTAAAAAAATTTTCCGGGATTTTCACGGTTAGCCCCAATACCTCCGACAACCGCAGCCAGGTGAATGACCATATCCGGACGTGCCTGGGTATAAATCTTGCGGATCACCGAAGTTTTACGCAAATCTGACTGCGCTGAGCGAGGAATTACAATATGCCTGCAGCCTTTAGCTTGTAGTTGCTCTACGACCACCCGGCCTAAAAAGCCTGCCCCGCCGGTAACCACGACACGCTTATCTTTCCAAAAACTCATACCCTTACTTTCCCTTTAATCCATACATGGCCTGGCGCACCACCTGCATATCGCTGTCAACCATCATGCGCACCAGCTGTTTAAAATCGACCTTGGGTTTCCATTTAAGAAGACGACGGGCTTTAGAACTGTCCCCTAAAAGCAAATCTACTTCGGTGGGACGTAAATAACGTTTATCAATAGCCACGTACTTTTTCCAGTCAAGCTTCACATAATCAAAAGCTTCCTGCAAGAATTCCTTGACCGAATGGGTCTCTCCGGTCGCAATCACAAAATCTTCGGGCTTGGACTGTTGTAACATCAACCACATCGCCTCGACATAATCCCCTGCAAAACCCCAGTCGCGCTTGGCATCCAAATTTCCTAAATACAATTTCTTTTGAAGCCCCAATTTAATCCGTGCCAGGGCCATGGTGATCTTGCGTGTCACAAAGGTCTCTCCCCGGCGAGGTGATTCATGATTAAATAAAATACCGTTGCAGGCAAACATATTGTACGCTTCACGGTAATTGACTGTCATCCAATAGGCGTAAACCTTCGCAGCGCCATAAGGGCTGCGTGGATAAAAAGGGGTGTTTTCATTTTGAGGAGTTTCTAAAACTTTCCCGTACATCTCAGACGAGGATGCCTGATAGAATTTAGTTTTAACTCCTGAGTCCCTGATAGCTTCCAAAAGACGGGTTGTGCCCATGCCTGTCACTTCTCCGGTGTATTCAGGAACTTCAAAGGAAACCTTTACATGGCTTTGCGCGCCCAAATTATAAATTTCATCCGGACGAATATTTTTAATCAGTAAATTCAATGAACTAGCATCGTTCAGGTCTCCGTAAACCAAATTTAATTTGCGGTTCTTTTCATGAGGATCTTGGTACAGATGATCAATGCGTTGGGTATTGAAACTGCTGGACCGACGGATAATCCCATATACCGTATAGCCTTTTTTGATCAAAAGCTCGGCTAAATAAGAACCGTCCTGGCCCGTGATACCTGTAATCAATGCTTTTTTCGATTCTTTCATCAATATGCCCCTTTGCCTTTAACAACCACTGGAAAAGTTTGAAATAATATATACAAATCCAACCAAAAAGACCAGTTCTTTATATACCAAATATCCCATCGTAATAATTTATCAAAAGACAGATCACTGCGTCCCCGGATTTGCCAAAGCCCCGTAATCCCCGGACGTATCCCCAAACGCTTTAACTGGCGCAGGTCTTCTTTTTCCAACTGGGCTATAGGAAACGGCCTCGGCCCCACCAGGCTCATATCTCCTTTGAGCACATTTAATATTTGCGGCAATTCATCAAGGCTATAGCGCCGTAAAAAAGCACCCATCCCGGTAATACGCGGGTCTTTTTTGATCTTAAAAATAGGCCCGTCCACCTCATTCTTATCTTTCAGTTGGGATAACAACTCGTCGGCATTAATGACCATGCTGCGGAACTTATACATATTAAACACCTGGCCATAACGGCCATACCGTCGGGACCGGTAAAACACCGGTCCCGGGCTGTCCATTTTGATAAGTACCGCCAGTACTATAAAAACGGGCAGCAAAAAAATCATTAACAAAAATGATAAGGCAAAATCAAATACCCTCTTGAGCCTTTGGCGGTAATTAACATCAATGTCAGAATATTCCAGGATAGGGATGATCCCGATATTAAATTTAATAAAATCGTGGGCCATGTATTCATACCCCTGCGGCACCACCCTGACCGCCAATCCTTCTTCCCTCGCTATTTCTAATAATTTAATAAAAGTCTGATGGTCCGGATAAATCGTAATAAAAATATTTTGGATAAATTCCCGGTGAATAATTCCTTCAAGCCCATCCAATTTGCCCAAGACCGGCCATTTCTCGCAATGGCCAACCTTATTGTCATCCAAAAAGCCTTTGATCTTCAACCCTAAGGCCGGACGCCGGTTAATTTCGTTGGCGAGCGACAAGCCGATTTTTCCGGCACCGATGATCAGCGTATTAAAATTATTGTAACCGTTGCTGACTAAATAATTAACCAACAGTTTCTTTAATACCCGCCAAATGGAACAAAATACCGTGATCACCACGGCATTGAGTATCATCACACTGCGGGGAAAATCATGGACCTTTAAAAGGAAAGCCAAGACAATGACGACCAGGGTTGAAACACAGATGGATTTGACAACTTCCCAAATTTCCAGGCTCTCTAACTGTTCACGACGGGTATGATAAAGACCATGGGTATAATGAAAAAATAGAATTAAAAGCGTCCACAGCATAAACAATAGTCTGAAAGGATCTACTTCGGAAAAAAGGGCTTGAAAAGAAACGCTAAAAGGTACGGTTTGAGGCCTGAAAAGCAATACCAGATAAAATGCCAAAACGATACAAACCACGTCAATGGCGGCGTATATGCTGATAATTAAAATAGATTGAAGGCGTGATTTCATTTTTTAAATGAATCCATGATTAAATAGATTAAAAACAGACTGTTTCCCACCAGATACCTTTTCCATAATCGCCCAGGCTCACAACAAAGGCGAAAAAACCACTCTAAGCCGCAACCCCGCATCCACTGAGGAGCTTGAGGTTTTGTCCCCGCACAAAAATCAAAAGCAGCACCTGCGCCCACCATCACAGGGGCATTCAATAAGGGCCTATGTAATTGCATCCAAAAATCCTGTTTAGGAGACCCCAATCCCACCCAGACTATATCAGCAGCAGAACTATTGATGCGATCAATAATCTCTTGATCCTCCTGCCAAACTCCAGACTTAAACGGCGGAGCATAAGTACCGACGATCAAAATTGCCGGATACGCCTCCCGGAGCTTTTGCTGTAATTGCTTCAACGTATCTTCCGTCGCTCCATAGAAAAAATGTCGCAGCCCCAAATCCTGCCCGTGATTACATACCTCCAACATTAAATCCGGGCCATAGGTGCGCGTGACTTCTTTACAGCCACGGGCTCGTGCAAGCCAGACAACCGGCATGCCGTCAGGCGTGACCATCCCCGCCCCATTGACTGCGGCGGCATACAAAGGGTCTCGACGTGCATCCACCAGGGTTGACACCGGAGCCACACAAACATAGATACGCTGTTTTTGCCCAATCCATGAGCAGATCTGCCCAACAGCCAAAACAGGATTGACCCGGCTGACATTAACCCTTAGCAGGCAAATGGTTTTGAGCATAAGGCAGCATCCTATGTTTTATTGTTATCCCCAAAATCGTCCAAACAGGGATAGCCGTGTAAGGCAGCTCAAAAATCAAAAAGAAATCTGCCGATATAAACCAATTAAGAAGAATAGCGCATAGCAGTATTCCTGTCCAATCCTTTAAAGAGTAGAAGTCCCGCAACAGACCGCCCCATAAATAGACGAGGGCCAAAATCATCGCTAAACCGATAATCCCGGCGCGATAAATCATGTAAAGAAAAGAATTATGCGCCCCGACCCATCCGTCCGTGTATTCTGTGCATGCTACCCAATTATATTTAAAAATTGCCGGAGAATATTGTGGCCGGCCAAATGAAAACCCAAATAAAGGTTTATAGTGGCGATACTCTAGTACCATGTCCCTCCAAATATAAAAACGAAAACGCGTGTCTTCTATTTTATCCTCTAAGATTTCCTTATTCTTTTCAATAACATAATTTCGCGCAACAGACTTTTCTACAACAAGCTTTTCTGCAACAGACTTTTCTACAACAGGCTTTTCTACAGCAAGATGATTATCCACAACACATTTTTTTTCTTTTAATAAGCATCCATGACGCATTCTCTGTAAAAATATTTTAATAGCATCCGGCTTTTCCGGAGAACTACCTACCGGATGAAAAAGATACTTCCCTCGAGAAGGTTCTTGATACATGTTAGATGCCAAAGGTCCTACTTTGTTTACAAGGATGGTTTTCCACACACCTGTTTGACTGGACTTAAACAAAACTATCCCCACCACCAGACATCCTAACACCATCCCAATAATTCTTACCCGCTGGTCCTTACAAAACATAAAGAAAAATATAATAACTATAAAAGCAATCGTTATTAAGGTTGATAAAAAAATCGTTCTAGAAAAAACATAAAACAATACCCCGTAAGGCATAAAAATTAAAGTTGCTCCAATCAAAATCACTCGTTCCTGCACACTCTTTGCCTGCAATGCCAGGATGACTGCAATAATGACTAAAGAACATGGCCAAAAAGAACTGAATTGATGAAAAATAAAACTTAGCAAGATCAAAGCAATGAACAATCGCCTTATCCCCTGCCCCCCCAGATCATCCGACCAAAATGAATATCCCAAAATTATAAAAAGGGGATAATAAAATAACGCTGCATCACGCAAAGCCAAAGGCCCCCAGGCAAAGTAGCCTGAAAATGCCTTGAATAAAATAAAAACAAGATATGCCCCCAGTACCCAACCCCAACGCCCCCATTTCCATTGTTGCCGCACGCTTTTGACCATAAGAAGTATCAAAGAAACGCCAAGAAGAATTTCCCCTATAAAAATCGGAAAATCCAAGAATGAAAATTCAATACGCAGCTGAGCAAAGGCATTCCCAAATAAGACATATCCCAGGCTCACTACCACGATAAGGGCCATGCCGATGCGATCAATCCAGATATCCTGAACATCCGTCTTCATTTTATATTCTCTCTTGCACTCTTAGCATCATGTAATGCCATAGCTACAGCTTCTACAAAATTATTTTTAGAAAACTTTTTTCTCAGGCCATCCCTCACTTGCAAAATTTCCTCAAATGACATCCCCAAAACATCATCCAAAGCCTGTTTGAACGACCCCGGATCATCCAGCACAAATCCACCCTTGGTCGTGAACCCTGACAATATCTCCTCCACCGACGTCCCCCGGACAAAACACACGGGAGTCCCATGGTAATACCCCTCCAACGCAGGTAACCCAAACCCTTCGATAGCCGAAGGTATAAGAATGGCCCTGGCTTCCTGCATAACAGCACCAAGCTCATCATTTTTCAAATAAGGAAGGTGTGATACCCCGGGAATTTCTAAAAATTCACCCACGGCACTCGCAGAACCTATTAATTTCAACTCAGGCCAGTTGGATTTTTCCTGGGACATCAAAGACCACAAGTCCATCAACGCCTTCGTATTCTTATGAGGCGCTAAAGAAGCAAAATGAAGAACATAGTTCTTCTTGGTATTTTGACGGATTTCAACATCCTCGTAATCACTCGCTGCATACGTGACCCGTACCGGCGGAGCTATTATTTTATAACGGGCGCAAAACTCAAAGATTTGATCACGACCTGAAACTGAATCTGCCAGGATCATATCAAATTTCCTTATACTACTTTTCATCAACCCGATCCAATAAACAAGATCCATCCGGGAACGAAAATGAGGATAATGGTCGGCATAAAATTGAAGAATGGTATCATGGACCGTCCCCACGACAGGACAACGTGGCCTCATGAGATACGACACATAGCCTTTAGGATAATAAGCAATATCTGTTTTCATAGAGTCCATTACCGGGGCTGATAAATTGTCAGTGGCCAGACGAAAAAAATTATTGTCGGTACGCCAGGGCAAACGGCGCTCATCCACGTCCTTGCCAACAAAAAAATAGGACGATGCTGAAACAAGCGTCGAAAGACTGATGTCCTTCTTATTCACAAGGCCGGACAAAAGGCAACGCGTATAATTCGTCACACCAATGGTCCTGTCCCTGTGAGGATTTTGATCTGCCAGATAAACAGCAATTTTCATAACGATAGTTCTTCTTTGACAAGAGTACTTACCAGATCAACAAATGGCATATTATATTCCCATCCCATCTGGGTCTTTGCCTTACTGGCATCCCCCAAGGTCACGGCAATATCAGACGGCCGATAAAGACCTTTATCAACTTCAACATGCTCTTCCCAACGCAAACCCAAATTCTTAAAAGTAAGTTCCACAAATTCCTGAAGGCTATGCGTGTGACCTGAGGCAATGATATAATCATCCGGCTTAGACTGCTGGAGCATCAGCCACATCCCCTGGACATATTGCGGCGCATACCCCCAATCCCTTTTAATCGTTATATTTCCCAATTTTAATTTTTCACGACTGCCTTTAGATATCCTGGCCGCCGTAGATAGAATCTTCTTGGTCACAAAATTAGCCGGCCTTAGAACTGATTCATGGTTGAACAATATACCCGAACAACAAAAAATCTTATACGCTGAACGATAATTCTTCACTAATAAATGACCCACCACCTTGGAAATAGCATAGGGACTGATAGGGTTTAACGGAGAGCCTTCGGTGGTTGGTAAATCCGCTGCATTGCCGAACATCTCACTGGAAGAAGCCTGGTAAATTTTTGTATTCAACCCCAGACGACGAACTGCTTCCAGGAGAGCGATAACAGATAAAGTATTATACTGCATCGTTTCGTCCGGCTTTTCAAAAGAAAGTCCGACCGAACTAATCGCCGCTAAATTATATGCCTCATCCGGCTGCAACTGGGATAAAAGCTTTTGGACAGAATCAATATCCGTCAAACGGCATGAAAGCAATTGAACATGGTCTGCTATGCCAAGGATTTTCAAACGTTGCAAAGAATGCTGATGTCCCTCGGACAAAACACCGGTTACCGCGTGACCTTTTTTTAATAAGAATTGAGCAAGATATGCCCCGTCCTGCCCGGAGATCCCCGTGATTAAACTTTTAATTTTCAATTCCAGTAAGCTCCGCTTAATATTTTTAAGAAGTATCTCTTCCCACGCGCCACAAGCATGAACAAATGACGCACCACCCTGCGTGAAGGATTTTGTAAACGCATCAGCAATGGATCATACGCCAAGAGCGCCTTTTCCATCTCCTCTTTCTGGCGAACCGCCTGAGTCGTGCTCTTGCTGTCCTGATGCCAGCGAAAATCCGCCATCATCCGGGGTATATGCCAGAATTTATACCCTAACCCTGCCAGACGCAGGAAAAATTCATAATCCATCGCATAATGGTATTTAATATCAAGAAAATTACCCTCATCAAATATTTTCCGACGAAAAAACGTTGTTGTCGATGGAATATACAAGACGTGTAAATATTTTAACATAAAGGAATCAAAGGCAAGCTCCCGGCGGTTACGGATCAAATGGCCATTAACATCAACAAAACGGTAATCACCGTACACTAAATCATAATCTGGATGATCAATAAAAGCCTGAGATGCATGCTGTAAACTTCCACCCAAATACTTATCATCAGCATTCAACCAGCCAACAATATCTCCTGTTGCCATTTTAAAGCCTTTGTTCAAGGCATCACTCTGTCCCTGGTCTTTCCCGCAAATCACTTTAAGGTGGGGAAAACTTTTTAAAATAGACGCGGTGTTATCTGTCGAGCAATTATCCACGATGATATGTTCAAAGGAAGCATACTGCTGGGACAAGACACTCTCGATGGCCGAAGCGATATATTGTCCCTGATTAAATGATGGTGTCACTATGGATATTTTCAAAGATCTCTCAGACATAAATAACATATGTGGATGTCATCCCCGCGAAAGCGGGGATCCAGTTCAGAATTAATCTTGTTAATGGATTCCCGCTTTCGCGGGAATGACACAAAAAATTTATTAAAAATTCAATACTAAATTTGATACTTAGCCGCCACGGCATCTTTATAAAACATTTTGACCGTATCAAGGGAATATTCATCCAAGTCATACCCTACCAATGATAATTTCTTTAGGATGTCATTGGTCACCGTAATGACCTGGCAGCCGATGGTATCTGCCTGAAAAATATTAAGCAGCTCACGTGGGCTTGCCCAAATCAATTCAGCTGCTGGTGCTGCTTTAAGGATATCGACGGCAGCGGTCATTAATGGCACTGGATCACGGCCTGTATCCGCAATACGGCCGGCAAATACTGAAACATAACTAGGCACATGAGGATCCAATACAGCCACCACATCCTTAACCTGTGTCAGCGTCATCAGAGCAGTCACATTCAATTTTACTTTTTGAGCAGCCAATTTCTTTACCAAAGGATAACACGTTTCCTTCTTGGTATTGGTAATCGGGATCTTGACATAAACGTTACTGCCCCAGCTTGCAATTTCCATGGCCTGGCGTTCCATGTCTTTAAAATCATCAGAAAATACCTCAAAAGAAATAGGCTTATCTTTAATAGCAGCCAGGATATCCTTGGCAAAAACACGATAATCGCTAATTCCAGCTTTGTTCATCAAGGTTGGATTAGTCGTCAAGCCTTTGATATAGGGCTTAGCGTACATCTCGAGCATACCAGCCTTGTCTGCCCCGTCCGCGAAAATCTTGACCTTCAATTCTTCAATCTTTTTCATTTCATATCTCCTAAGATGTATTGTGAAGCTTCCAAAAGAGAACCTGCCCGAAAATCAAATGAGACAGGCTTTTTTTCATCATAACCATAATCAATAAAAATGGTTTTACAACCAGCCCTTTGTCCGGCCTCAGTATCGCGCCAGCGATCTCCCACCATGTAACTTGATCCAAGATCTATATGATGTTTCTTTGCTGCTGCCAGCAAGGCACCAGGTTGCGGCTTACGACAATCACAAGCATCCATAGTATCATGATAACAGGTACGGAATTCATCAATCACGAGCTGTGCGGCAAGATACTTATTGATTTCTTCGACCGCCTCACGCGAGGCGGTCCCACGGGCCACATCAGGCTGATTGGTCACCACGATCAATAGGAAACCCGCTTGATGCAATGCCTTCAGGGCTTGGGACACGCCAGGCAAAATTTCTATCTCTGCCAAGCTCACCGGAGGATAGGGTTTGCCTTCCCGAAGCTTAGCACGATTGATCACTCCATCCCTGTCTAAAAAAACAGCCCGGTTCATTTTTTAACAGATTCCCACTTCATTTCATTAGCTTTAAGTGAAGGATGGGAAACAATCATATGCCAGACCACCGCTTGAAACGACTCGGTGTGCGGAGTTACTGTTTCCGGGTCCACTGTTGGGATAATAACCGCTGCATCTGCCACTTGGGCTGTATACCCACCGTCTCTCCCAACCACACCAACAACTTTAGCGCCCACTTCTTTGGCGCATTTTAAGGCCTGTACGAGATTATTGCTTATATTTTTCTCGGCATTGCCCCCGCCCACTGAAAAAACAAAAACACAATCCTTAGAATTAATTCTACTTCCTTTAAGCCAATTGGCAAAGGAAGAATCCCAGCCGTCATCGTTGATCCGGGCCGTCAGTTCAGAAACATTATCCGTCGGAGAATATGATTCAATTCCGGCAATTTTTCTAAAATCATTGACCGCATGCCCGGCATTACCCGCACCACCCCCGACTCCGATGAAAAAAAGCCTGCCGGATGATTGGCGTACTTGGGCCACAATATTCACCATTTTCTCAACAATTTTGGGATCTATCAATTCCGTGATCCTGGCCGTCTGCGCTAAATATTTTTCAACGTATGTGCCTTCATTATTCATTCCCAACCTCCCTTTATTTTTTCAAATTTAAAAAATAAGATTCCGTCTCAGCTAAGCCCTTTGGCGAGCCAATTTCATAAAACCTTTCCGGCACCTGATATCCTAACATTTGATTCTTTGCAATAAGGTCCTGATAAAGCTCTGCCAAATCAAAAACATCACGACTAGACATAGCATCAAATGCTGGCTTCCTTAATATCCCCAACCCATAATCAATATAATCCATTCCTTGAACTTTACGTTTCTTGTCATAAATAACTATTTTGCCGCCCTCAAAAACAATATTACTATTATCCCAGGCATTGTGATTCTTGAATACCGTCATCAGTCCCATATTTTGGTGTTGGGCAAAATAATCATAAACATTTTTAAAATCAACTGTCAAATACGAATCCCCATACATGACAAAAAATTCATCTTCCAACAAGGGTAAAGCTTTCTTGACCGCGCCACCGGTTCCTAATAATTTATCTCCATCGACAGAGAATTTTACTGATAAACCGAATTGACTGCCGTCCCCCACAAATTCCTCTATTTGATGGCTTAAATAGCCAGAACAGATCACCACCCTTTTAACACCATTCTTCTTTAATAAAAGAAGTTGGTGGGCAATAAACGGTTTATCAGCAACCATCAACAAGGCTTTAGGAATAGTTTCCGTTATCGGTCGCAGACGGGTGGCAACACCACCAGCAATAATGACTACCGTTGGCATCATGACTGGGTCATCACCTTTGTTCCTTCGAAATCAAACCTGAAGCGCACTTCTTCCAATCCTGCCAAGGTCATCGCCCGTCTTAATTTCATTCCATCTGAGGCATAGAACATCAAAAACCCGCCGCCGCCAGCTCCAATCAATTTGCCGCCCAAGGCCCCATTCTTTAAGGCCAGGTCATACCAATCATTGATCTTGGGGTTGGACATGGCCCCTGAACGTTTTTTCTTATGTTCCCAATGAACGTTCATCAGCTCGCCGAAATCTTTTAAATCCCCTTTTTCCAAGGCTTTCTTACTATCAAGGCCTAATTGTTTGATGAAATGCAGATTATCGATCATTGATTTGTCATTGGCTTTGCTCTTATGATGCTGCTCTTTGAGAATACCCGACGCAGAACGTGTGTAGCCGGTAAAGAATAACAGAAGATTATCCTCTAAATCATATAGTATTTCTTTCTCTATTTTTAACGGGTAGGCTTTGACTGATTTCTTAGTAAATTCAAAAACAGTGATCCCGCCATACGCAGCAATGTATTGGTCTTGTTTTCCAATCGGCTCGCCTAATTTATTAATTTCTATGTCACAGGCTTGTTCTGCTAATTCTTTAGGATGGATTAAATTACGTTTATACGCATGCAAAGATTTCAATAAAGCCGTCGTAAAACT
>Ga0206863_1078_pt1 | contig 33892 bp, 25 predicted proteins | sample Alteio_BWOrgCont_41_FD_152634 | JGI IMG/M metagenome (GOLD analysis project Ga0206863, IMG submission 152634) | Enriched cells from forest soil in Barre Woods Harvard Forest LTER site, Petersham, Massachusetts, United States -... | ecosystem: Environmental > Terrestrial > Soil > Temperate forest >...
TCTTTTATTGCTCAGATGACACAGGCAGGAAAAGTCTGCGTCTGGGTCGATGTATCGAATGTATTGCATCCCGAATCCGCGGCAGCCTCAGGCGTGGATCTGTCGCGTCTTCTATGGGTGCGTTGCGGAGTGCAAACGGCGCTCCATGTGCAGCTCTCGCAACCTGCTTTCTCTCTTCCCAAGAAATACCTGGTTCCTCCACCAATCAAGAAGGGGTTGCATGGTGGTGGCTTCGGCCCGCATCCACGCAACGAAGTTAAAGGATTCTCGGATGCAGTCAGCGGCTTGCTAAAGCACGAAACATTCTCACCGCGATGTGCAGAACTGCAGCACAAGGAACGACCAGAAAAAGAAGCTTTTGAATCGAACTCGCAAAAGCGACCAGCACGGCTAAGCGGAAGACCAGCTCCAATTGTCAAACCACTGTCACGCATGGATCAGGCGCTTCGTGTCACAGATCTTCTTTTGCAGGCTGGAGGATTCAGCGCAATCGTTCTGGACATGGGCAGCATCGCGTCTGAATACGCCTCGCGTGTACCCCTGGCAACATGGTTCCGTTACCGCTCTGCTGCGGAGAAGACACAGGCGAGCATAGTGCTCCTGACGCAACATTCCTGCGCGAAGAGCAGTGGGGAGTTGCTGCTGCGATTCAAGCCGGGTAGGGCACGCTGTGACGAAACCACTGTATTCACCGGAATCGAGCATGGTCTGGAAGTCGTACGGCGACGTTTCACGCAAGCGCCGACAAATGTAGTTCCGTTGCGTAAACCACAGGGCACAAACACAGCGAGTTGGCGAAGCAGGACTAGCTGGGCAGGTGCTGAATGACGAAGCCTGCAGAGTTATATGCCTGCCTCTATGCCAGAGAATTTCCCGCACAGGTATTGCTGCGTCTGCGACCGGACCTGCACGACAAGGCGTGTGTCGTAATGGCGGGCAAGCCGCCGTTGCAGCAGGTCTGCTCGCTGAATAAGAAGGCTCGCATTCTCGGCATCGTTCACGGCATGACGCAGGTAGAGGTCGACACGTTCCCATCAGCCATTGTGTTGGCACGCTCGGAAAGGGAAGAGGCGGGAGCGAAATCGATCCTGCTTGAATGCGCGGGAGGATTTTCGCCGCGCGTGGAGGATCGGAGCGAAGACGGTACTTTCCTATGTGTCATCGACATCGCTGGAACCACGAGTCTCTTCGGGCCGCCTGATGCTCTGGCGCAGAGCCTCCTCACTCGCGTCAGAACGCTTGGAGTAACAGCGTGCATCTCCGTTAGCACGAACTTTCATGCGGCGGTCTCACTTGCCAAGGGACTGTCACCACAACAAATAGTGAGAGTTATTCCTCCAGGGGAAGAAAGGGCATCACTCGCCTCACTACCGCTTGCCGTCCTCGATCTCACCGAAAAGCAGGCGGAAACCTTCTCCTGGTGGGGGATTCACACTTTGGGAATGCTGGCTGCTCTGCCGGAAAAAGAGCTGATTGCGCGCATGGGACAATCCGGCAAACGCCTTCGCCAGTTAGCACGCGGAGAGGTGCCGCACTTGTTTCAACCTGTAGAGCCCGCCTTCACGCTCGAAGAACGCATGGAGTTGGATACGCCCGTTGAATTACTCGATGCGCTGCTCTTCGTCGTAAACGTGATGCTAGAGCAGCTTATCTTCCGCGCCGCAGCTCGCGTTCTGGCGCTCGCCTCCGTGACGATTACGTTGACGCTGGAAAGGGGTGCGACGCACTCACGCACCGTCAGGCCTGCGCTGCCGACCAATGATAAGCAGCTCTGGATCAAGCTGCTCCACTTAGATCTCGAAGCTCATCCACCGCAGGCGGCAATTCTCGCGCTGACGCTCGCGGCAGAGCCGGGCAGCACCGGCAAGGTGCAACTCGGTTTGTTTTCCCCACAGTTGCCGGAACCGTCACGTCTCGATATAACGGTGGCGCGCATCCGCGCCACCGTCGGTGAAGAAAATGTTGGTCGCGCTGTACTGAATGACACGCATCGACCAGATGGATTTCATCTCGAGCCATTTGCTGTTCCATCCGCGCAGTCATCGGAGATCACTCCAATTTTGTTGCCGTCTGCCATCCGACAGCTCCGTCCACCGGAGACGGTTTCAGTCACCTCGCAGGGGGGCCGTCCGAAGGCATTCGTCTTTTGGGAACGGAGCTATAAGGTGGAGCGCGCCTATGGTCCGTGGCTGACGGTTGGTGAGTGGTGGAATTCGACTCTCTGGGAATGCGAGCAGTGGGACCTGATTGCGCGCGCCCAGGATGGGTCAACTCTTTGCTGCTGTCTCATGCGTGACCTGATGCAGGAACAGTGGCAGATGGTGGCTCTCTATGACTAGTCAATATGTTGAGCTCCATGCGGCGAGCGCTTTCAGTTTCCTTCAGGCTGCCTCGCCTCCAGAGAGCTTAGTCGAGCGTGCTCATGCTCTGGACATGCCGGCGATGGCGCTGCTCGATCACAACGGCGTCTACGGCTCGGCCCGCTTTCATACCAGCGCTAAGCTCAATGGCATTCAGGCGCATGTTGGTGCAGAAGTTGCTGTTGCAAGTTTCGGGTCACGTCTCACCCCGCCCGCCTGGTTGCCGCATCAGCGTAAAGACGAGCCGGCACGTCTGCCGTTGCTCTGCGAGTCGCGTGAAGGATATCAGAATCTCTGCCAGCTAATCACGCAATTCAAGATGCGTGAAACCACCAAGAACGACGGTGCCGCGACTTGCGACGACCTGAAGCAGTATGCAGCCGGTCTGGTCTGCCTTACAGGTGGCGATGAAGGTCCACTGGCCGCGGCACTGACGCGCGGCGAAGCAGCCGGACGTGAAACAGTTGAAACTCTCACCCGCATCTTTGGCCGCGAGAACGTCTACGTTGAGCTGCAGCGTCACCAGGAGCGTACAGAGGAATGGCGAAACCAGGCTGCGATCCGCATCGCACGTTCGCTGAACCTGCCGGTAATTGCCACTAACGGCGTTAAGTATGCAACACAATACGACCACGAGATTCAGGACCTCTTTACGTCCATCCGCTATCATGTCGAACTCGATCAGGCGGGGCGTCTTCTCGCCGTCAATGGTCAGCGTTATCTTCGAACAGCGCGCGAGATGGCGGCGCTGTTTCGTGACATCCCAGAAGCTGTCGAGCGAACGGTAGATCTTTCGTCTCGCCTGAAATTCGAGTTAAACGACCTTGGGTACGAGTTTCCACGCTATCCAGTACCCGATGGAGAGGCGATGGACAGCTTTCTGCGCAAGCGTGTCGCAGAAGGCGTTGAACGGCGCTATGGAACGAAGAACAGTCGAGCACTTCTGGAGCGTGCAAAGAAGCAGGTTGAGCATGAGCTGACGCTCATTGCAAAGCTCGGGTTTGCTGGGTACTTCCTCATCGTCTGGGATATCGTCGACTACTGCAAACGCAATGGCATCCTGATCCAGGGCCGTGGCAGTGCTGCCAACTCTGCCGTCTGCTACGCACTCGAGATTACGGCCGTCGATCCGGTCGGCATGGACCTGCTCTTTGAACGCTTCTTAAGTGAAAACCGCGGCGAATGGCCCGACATCGATCTTGATCTGCCTTCGGGTGAGAAACGCGAGCGGGCGATTCAATACGTTTATCAGCGTTACGGCGAACTTGGTGCCGCGATGACGGCCAATGTTAGCACCTATCGCGAGAAATCTGCTGCACGTGAGGTGGGAAAAGCTCTCGGCTTCGATGAGGAATCGTTAGGACGCTTATCGAAGCTTGCTGGTCAATGGGCGTGGCGCGGCAAGACAGACACAATGGCGCATTCGTTCCGGGATGCCGGCTTCGATATTCGGCATCCGCGCATTGCCAAATATCTCGAGCTGTCGATGCGGATTCAGGACTTGCCGCGGAACCTCAGCCAGCACTCCGGCGGCATGGTGATCTGCCAGGGACAGCTGAACCGTGTTGTGCCACTCGAGCGCGCTGCGATGCCAGGGCGCACAGTCATTCAATGGGACAAGGAGGACTGCGCATCTCTAGGACTCATCAAGGTCGATCTGCTTGGCCTTGGCATGATGACGGTTCTCAAGGACTGCCTTGAATTAATCCCGCGGTACTATGGTGTCCCAGTAGACTTGGCGCAGTTGCCCGAAGACGAAGAGGTCTACCGCGTTTTGCAGCAGGCAGACACCATTGGCATGTTTCAGGTGGAAAGCCGCGCACAGATGGCGTCGCTGCCGCTCAACTACCCGAAAGAGTTCTATGATCTGGTTGTGCAGGTTGCCATCATTCGTCCTGGCCCTATTGTTGGCGAGATGATGCACCCCTACATGCGACGACGACAAGGTCGAGAAGAGATTACCTATCCACACCCTTTGCTGGAATCGGCCCTCAGGAGAACTCTGGGCGTGCCTCTGTTCCAGGAGCAGTTGCTCAGGATGGCCATGACGGTTGCCAATTTTTCTGGAGCAAAGGCCGAAGAATTACGCCGCGCTGTTGGTATGCGTCGGTCGTGGGAACGAATGAAAAGCCTCGAGGTCGATCTTCGTGCCGGCATGACGGCAAACAAAATCGATGCTGCCACGCAGGATCAGATCGTGCAGAACATCAGTTCTTTCGCTCTGTATGGATTTCCGGAGAGCCATGCGGCTTCATTCGCGCTGATTGCGTATGCATCGGCTTACTTTAAAGTGAAATACCTCGCAGCGTTCACCTGCGCTATTCTCAACAACCAGCCGATGGGGTTCTATTCACCTGCGGTGTTGGTCAAAGATGCACAGCGACACGATTTGAGAATCAAGTGCATCGATGTTCATACTTCGGACTGGCCATGCACAGTCGAGCGAGAGCAGGATGGCACACTGTCTTTGCGCATGGGACTCGGCTATGTGACAGGACTGCGAAAGCTGTCGGCGGAAGCCCTTGTCCAATCACGTATCGGGGAAGGTCTGTACCGCTCAGTGGAAGATCTTTGCAAACGCGTCCCGCCACTTACCGAGGAAGAACTGAAAATGCTTGCGAGTGTTGGTGCGCTCAATGAAATCGATGGGATCAAGCATCGTCGCGATGCTCTCTGGCAGGTGGAGCGAGCTGGAAAACTCGAAGGACCACTCTTTCGTCAACAAAGCGAATGGCTGCGCGAAGAATCCGATTTACATCCGCTCACTCAGATGACCACCGAGGAACGCCTGGTCGCTGACTATGCAGGCACCGGTCTCACGATCGGCAAGCACCCGATGTCTTATCGCCGGGCTGAACTCCGCGAGCAAGGAGTTTTGTCTGCCGAGGAGTTGGGAAGGCGCAAAGATGGGGAATTCGTGCACATGGCTGGTTGCGTGATTGCTCGGCAGAGGCCAGGTACCGCTAAGGGCTTTATCTTTCTTTCCATGGAAGATGAGACAGGCATCGCCAACGTCATCATCACACCAGCCCTCTATGACCGCGACCGCCTGTTGGTTACTCGTAGCAAATTTCTATTGGTCAAAGGCGTTCTGCAGAATCGGGACAATGTCGTCCATGTAAAGGCTACACGTCTCATGGCTCTTTCCGGCAGCGCATTGGCGTTAAGCTCTCATGACTTCCATTGAGTAACGCATCCGGCCACATCAGTAGCGATCAGCCCTGTATTTGACCGTTGACGGGTTTTTGCGCGCCATTCTGGAAAAATTTCCACTAGCTGTTCGAGTGGTGTAGTATCCATCGGCGCGAAGTAAAGCCTGCTATGAGCGATTCATAGCAGGCCTTTTGTTGTGCGTTGAAAGGTAGGTTTAGAAGGTGAGATGCGCGTTCAACTGCATGGTGCGTCCGCCAACTGTTACCTGTGAAATGCTGGTTCCTGTTTGCGAGAAGGTTGTGATTCCGCCAGGGCCAGGGGTGCTATCGGGAACCAAGGACTGGTTCGGCGGACCGAAGCTCGGATGATTGAAGGCATTCGTGCTGTCGGCGCGGATTTGAAGTTGGACGCCCTCGTGCACGGTGAATGTCTTGCCTGCCGAGAGATTGACAACGCTCAGGCCCGGACCCACGAGGCTGTTTCTGCGCATGTCGCCAAAAGTGCCGTTGGCGGGAAGTGCGAATGCAGCCGGGTTGTACCAGTTCTGAATGGTGCGGTGTTGAGGCAGGGGATTGCCGATTACGTTCGGATACCAATTTCCGGCTTGGGAGTAGGAATTGTTGGAGCCGCTGATATAGGGCGTATACGGATTGCCCGAGTTAAAGATCATGGTGGAGGAGACCTGCCATCCACCGACGACCGCATCAAGCAGACTGCTGTTATTCAGGAACGTCTTGCCTTTGCCGACCGGCAGTTGGTAGACGATGTTGCCCTTTAGAGCATTGCGGGCGTCGAAGTTTGATGCACCGTAATTGTCGGAAGGCCTAAAGGAGTTTTGGTAAATCTGCGTTCCACCGATTCCGCCTTCTGCCGCCGAATCCTGATCGTCAAGGAAGTGCGACCAGACATAGTTGAAGTTAAAGCTGAGGCCCGCGGTCAGGCGCCGGGTGATCGATGCCTGCAGCGAATTGTAGTTGGAGACGGCGTTATGCGTATCGCCGGAAATGCTCTGGTACACCGGGTACGGACGCGAGTTCGGACTGTCATTGGGACCCAGCAGATTCTCGGGGACCTGGTTGATGTCCACGGGGAAGCTGAGGTTGAAGCCGTGGCTGCCAACGTATGCCATTTCAGCCACCATGTTCGTGCCCAGAGTGCGTTGCACTGCGACGTTCCACTGGTAAATCTTCGGAACCGGGGTGTGGTACTGGGTGTAGGTTACGCTCTGTCCATTAAGCGCGGTAGGGTCGGTTGTGGGCGCGACATACGGAAGGTTCGCGCCGCTGCCGGAAAGGGTGACAACCGGCGTGATGCCATTCGTCTGATCGGTTGCGCTGCCCTGGGTGATGAGGGCATTGCCAAGACCGCCGCCGTATACGTTGGTGCTCCAATCATAGGAGTAAACGCCGAACCCGCCACGGATTGTGGTTGTCGGATCGGGCGCCCAGTTGAAGCCGACACGGGGCAGCACTGTGCCGTAGACATCGGCCTGGAGCGAAGTGCGACCGTGGGCGGCCGTAGAGGCATACCAGATGGCGCCGTTCGTGCCAGACGCGGCGTTGTAGACTTCGGGATCGAAGGCGGCAATGTTGTTCTTGACTTCATTCCAGCCGTGGAAAATCTGGTAGCGGACGCCGACGTTGAGGGTGAAGTTCGGACGCAGCTTGATGTCGTCCTGGATGAATGCCTGCGGCATCTTCATGCGCGCGCCAGACTCAGGCTGCACGCTCGCACTCCAGGAGTTTACCTGTCCGAGCATAAAGTCCGCATAGGCTAAACCTGTCGTGCTGTCGCCGACGGTCGATTGGGTGTATCCGCCGCTGAAGTTAAAAGAGCCCGGATTGAATTCACTGCCGTTTGCCTGATTGGCCTGCCACATCAGGAATTCTCCACCGAAGTGGATGATGTGCTTGCCGCGAATCATGGTGACGACGTCGGATGGATCGTAGACGAATTCCTTCTGGAAGACCTGGAAGCCGGAGTTCAATCCGTAGCAGCAGGCGCCGGAGATGCTGAGGGTGGGGAAAAGGTCGGCCTTGGCATACTGCCAACCGATCTGCTGGGGAATGCCTTTGTTCAGAGACTCAGGGACATAGTAGTTCAGCTCAGAGGTGAAGCCCATGCGCGCTTCATTGATCGTCGTCGGGGTGATGTTCCAGACGTCGGAGATCTGGGCAGCGTTGCTGTCTACGTCACCGTCCACGCAATCCATGGGGCAGAAGGCCGTGCCAATTCCTGCGTTATAGGTGGGGTTGTCACGCTGCGTGTCGGTCATCGTCAGTCGATTGCTGGGCGTGATGTCGTAGTCGAGCCGACCAAAGTACTTTGTGTAAGGGAGCTTGACCGGAGCTGTGTAGTAGTAATTCGAGTTCGGCACTCCCTGACTAAAGCTCTGGGGCGTGGCATTCGGCAGCGGATAGTAGGCTATGAGGGCCTTGGCCACTGGGTCCATCAGGCTGGAGGGGATCTTGTTGCCATAACCCTCCTGCTCAAAAGACTTACGGGTGACGACACCGTTGACCACTGTCTGGCTGGTGGGGTCGTAGATGGTTGGCAAGCCGGTGAAGTCGCCGTTGCGCATCGCCTGTGTGGGAACGGTGATGAAGCCGTTATAGGTGGTGTTGTTGTTGGTCTTGTCGAAGTCGAAGTAGAAGAACATCTTCTTCTTAAGAATGGGACCGCCGATCGATCCGCCGAAGTTGTTGTAGCGGATGGGAGTGACGGCGATCGGGGTGCCGAAGCCGTAATTGGCGGCGTTCAGCGCATCATTCTGGAAGTATTCATAGGCCGAACCGTGGAACCGGTTGGTACCGCCTTTGCTGATCTGGTTGAAGACGATGCCGCCGATTCCGTATTGCGCGGAGAAGTTGGAGGTAATGACCTGCAGTTCGGAAACTGTCTCAAAGATGGAGACATCGGCGTTTCCACTCGAAGGCAAGGTGGTCACGGCGCCGTCGGCAAGGATGGCGCTATACGGAAGGCTTCCGTTGGCTGAGACAAACTGCTGAGGATTGTTGCTGCCTTGCCAGCCGTTGGAAAGGGAAGTTCCCTGGGTATTGCCCTGGGCTCCGGGGAGCAGAATCGAAAACGTTTCCCAGTCAGTGCCGACGTTCGGCAGCTGCGACATCGAGACGGAATCGAGAGTCGTCGACTGTTCACTGGATTCGGTGTTCAGAAGTGGAACGTCGTTCGTGTTGACGACCACCTGCTGCGTGGCTGTACCGATGCTCAAGTCCGCGTTGATCGTGGTTATGCCGACTTGCAAGGTGATGGGGCCGCGGACGATCTTGTTGAATCCATCTTTAGAAACGGTGATGGTATAGGCTCCGGTCACGATCGAGGAGGTGTCATAGAGTCCTGCCTGATCGGTGAGGTAATCCTTGGAGACGCCTGTGTTCGTGTTCAGAACTGTGACTGTGGCGCCGGGAATCACTGCGCCGGACGAGTCAGTTACCGTTCCGCGAATATCACCGGAGTTTGTACTTTGTGAGTAGGTGCTCTCCGCAGGGAAGAGGGCCAGCAATAAAGCCAATGCAACCGTAAATCTACATAACGTCAGTTTTCTCATTTAGGACCTCACTTGAACTGCAATAACGGAGCAAATATTAAAGAATTAGTACACTTACTTACTAATATTTAATAAATATGTACCCGAACTGTAAGAATACGCAATCATTTTTTTAAGGAATGTTTACTTTTGGGAATCGATAAAAGTCTAAGTAATAAAAAGCCCTCATACGCTGTATAAACCAGGCGCGTATGAGGGCAGGTGCTCGGGTGCTACAAGGTTAGGTTGGCATCAGTAGGCGTGGATTAACTCAATGCTTACACCGCCGATTTTGTCCGTGTCCATATAGTGGTACTGTCCGGAATTGGACTTTCCGATATCGCCCCATGCTCCGGCCTGCCATACGGGAAAGCCGAGCTTTTCGTAGGCGGCGGTAGCTTGGGAAAGGTCGTCTACAGGCATTCCAATGTGCTGGATGCCTTCGCCATGGCGTTTCAGGAAGTCCTCATAAATATTGGCTGGAGTGGATGGCGGCTGGATCCACTCATAGCTGATGGAGCCGATCCGCTGGAAGCCCACTTCAAACGCCAGCGAAAGCGGCTGACCGCGATAGCGCGAATCGTCGCGTGGCGTAGCATGCTCCAGTTCAAAGCCGGGGAAGCCGAGCTTCTGCCAGTAGGCGCGAGCCGCTGCAATATCGCGAGCGACGGGAGCGATGTGGGAGACGGTTTTCTGCTCCAGCGGCTTGGGCGCTCCGCCGGGCCAGTAGACGAGGCCAAGAACGTATTTGCCCTGTGGCTCTGTGTCGAAGTAGGTGTATGTCACCGGCGCGTGGTCGATTTCAAACGTGACCTGTTGCAGCACACCTACCCCGAGGCCGGCCATGCGCTGAATCTCCTTGTCCATGGCCTCTCTGGTCGGAACCTCATGGACGACAGAGAAAATACCGTCCTTATGCTTTTCCAGAAAATCGTTGTAGGCGTTCAACTGGCCTTCGGCTGGCTGAAGAAAGTTGACGGTTAGATTGCCGAGGCGTCCGGTGACCTGCCAGGTGTATATGGTCGCGGGCTTGCCATGATCCGTTCCAACGACTTTGACGTTTGCGTACTTGTGGATGTCGGTCATTCCGAGCGCAATCCACGAGGGCAGAATCGCGTCGATGTTCTGCGAGAGCCACGTGACCCGGTTGATGGTTTGATAGTATTCCGGCAACTGGGCGCGGCAGGTTCCCAGCAGAAAGCACATGACAGCAAGACAGCGCAGAAGCTTCATTGGCTTCTCCGTTCGTAGAAATTTCCACGCAAACCAGTCACAAAATGAAAAGTTGCGCCGGAGACAAATTCCATAGATACTTTAAAACCAACATAGTAAACAAGCGTTAGGAAGTAATCAAGGCAGATGGAAAGAATAAAGGCCGGCGGTACAGCGATGCGGTCTACGTCGCCAATAGCAACAGCGATGATGGAATGGTAATTGCGGCGATGCGATTCATCCATGAACTGCTGTCAGCTAACGAAAATGTTTCTCAGTCGAGGTTTATCGTAAAGTGAAATCCAGGAAGATTTTTAGTATTTTCCTCTGCCTGCTGTTTTGTGCGGGTATCGCTTCTGCTCAGGGCACTGCGCTAAAGCACGATGTAAAGTTTCGCGTGGTTGCGATTGCGGAGATCGGCAATAAAGATCATCAAGGATTTGTGGATGCGGCAAAGGTCTATCTGAACAAGCTGGCCGCAGAAAATAACTTCGCCATCGACTACATCGGCAACACGGAACCGATCAACGACGCTTTTCTGGCAAAGTACAAACTGTTCATCCAGTTGAACTATCCACCCTATATGTGGACGCCGACCGCGCAGCAGGCTATCGAAAGCTACCTGACCGAGGGCAAGGGCGGATGGATCGGCTTCCATCACGCGGCGCTGCTGGGTGATTTCGACGGTTATTCCATGTCGCCCTGGTTCTCAAAGTTTATGGGAGATATCCGCTACACCAGCTACATCCCTGACTTTGCGACAGCGACTGTGCGGGTGGAAGACTCGACGCATCCCGTGATGAAAGGCGTGACGTCGTCTTTCGTTGTGCATCATGAGGAGTGGTACACATGGAATCAGTCGCCGCGTCCGAATGTGCGCGTGCTGGCCAGCGTCGATGAATCCACCTATCAGCCCGACAGCCTTATCAAGATGGGAGGCGACCATCCGGTCATCTGGTCAAACGAGCACTATAAGGCCCGCAACGTTTACATCTTCACGGGGCATCATGCCGATCTCTTCGAGAACCCCACTTTCGTGCAGATCTTTCACAACGCTATATTCTGGGCAGCGGGACAATGAGGGCACCTTCTTGCGTTGCCAGTTCTCTCCGCGAGTAGTAGCTGTCTAGGGCTGCCTTCGGACAGTTGACTGCAGCCAGCCTTCGGCTCAGAATCAAGTCATGACGATACGTGGAGATTCCAAACGAATTGCGAAGACGCTGAACGAACGTAAGGCGGTCAAGTTGCGGGCGCTCGCTATGTGGTCAGACTCCGGCAAACGTCTTCCCTACAATCCCCAGTGGGCGATCGAGCCTTCGGATAACAGCCACAACGCGACAAGCCCGGTGCCGAGCTTCGCGCATCACAGCCCGTTGGGATCAGGCGAATGGATCGCTCCGTGGAATGTTCGCTGGAGTGTACCGACGAAGTAACTTGACGGTTTCCGCGACGCCTACCGCGTCCGCTGCTCTCGTTGACATTTTCTCTAACCGGGCGTCACAGTCTCGAGCCATTCCCTCGCTTCATGCAACTGCTCGAAGGAGCGGCACTCAATGCCGGCGGGAGCCGCCGACTGGATGTGGCTGACGGCAAGCTGGCCAAAATGGGAGGCAGGCCTTTTACTGGCGGCAAAGCGCAGGCCGCATTCCACGGCCCGCGGAAACCACTCGTCGATAATCCAGAATCGGTCTTCCGAAGGGATGGCAGGCAGAGCTGTGTCGTCGCCAAGAATTTTGTAGACGCGGTGCTTGCAAATCAGCGTGAGCAGACTCTCATGGATATACCGGAGCTGGATCTGGGTCGCGTATTGCTTCCAAACCACGATAATGCAGTGAGTGGCTTCATCGTGGAGGATGGAACAGATCGGGTTGTCCCAAAAATTCTCCAGCAGGTGAAAGCTATCGCGGGAGTCCTGTCGCAATTTTTCGCGTAGCTGGCGCAGATGGTCACTATTCTCGGGTGGATGACTGAACACGCCCCCTCCTTATCATCGTGAGAGATCCGGGCAGATTGGGGAAAGAACGGAATCGACAGCCTGTTTACCAGAGAATAGCGGATATGAATTTCCGGTGCCAGCGGGTAAGAGATTGCTCTACGCAACCACGATTGTGACCTTGCCTCGCGCGTGGCAGGATTCCACGTAGCGGAGAGCCTCCGCAACATCGCATAGGGGGTAACTCCGATCGAGCGCCGGTTCGATCTTTCCGCATTGCAATAGGTCGCCGAGAACATTCAGGTCAGCCGGGTTGATTTTCGCGAACACCCCGGTAAGCTTTTGGCTCGTAAATGGCGACACCACGACGCGCTCCACCATCATGGACAGAAGCTCACTCGCAGGCTTGTCGGGCCCGCCGCCTCCGCATCCCACAAATGTTCCTTTCGAGTGCAGAACACGCCGTATTGCCTTGAGTGGATGGTTGCCAACGAGATCGAAGATCACGTCGTACTGATCGCCGCTGCGCGTGAAATCCTGAAGGGTGTAATCGATGGCGCGATCCGCGCCGATGGATTGTACAAATGCCACATTACGCGTGCTGCAGACGCCGGTGATATGTGCGCCGAGCCATTTACCAATCTGCACGGCAAACGTGCCGACGCCACCCGCCGCCCCGATGATGAGCACGCGTTGCCCGGGCTGCACGCGGCCACAGTCCCGAAGTCCCTGCAGAGCCGTGATGCCCGCGATCGGCACCGAAGCTGCCTGTTCAAAGCTCATCCGCTCCGGCTTGGGAGCCAACTGGGTTTCCTTGCCGCAGGCGAACTCGGCAAATGCTCCCTTACAAACGCCGAACACCGCATCGCCAGGCTTGAAACGCGTGACTCCTGGGCCAACTGCTACGACCACGCCTGCCACATCTGCGCCGAGGCGCGGCGATTTTGGCCGGAGGAGCCCGGTGAACAGACGGATGAAAGACGGCGTCCCGCGCAGAAAATGCCAGTCGTATGGATTGACCGAAGCCGCACGAACCTGAATCAGGACCTCGCCCTGCGCAGGAATCGGCTTATCTGATTCCTCGTATTCGAGAACATCGGGTGGACCGTAGCGGCGATAGACGAATGCCTGCATCGGCTGCCTTTCGAGACACCAAGTATACGCAACCTGGCCGAATCGAAAGACTTATCTAAATGACACCAGAACTAATTGATTCGTTGGGCCATTGGGTGACTGCGAAATGACACCATGTGACCGCGGAAGTACACGAAGTGTCAGCCGAGTGACACTCGATGCACTGGTTTACTACCCCGCTCTCATTTTGCACGGTATTCCGCCTGTGTGCACTATGGCAAACCGAATGCTCCACAAGAAGCAGTGGTCCCTCCGGTTCATGCCCCATGTCTGGCTTAGCACGCGAGTCTTCATGCCGCCCGGCATCAATGCTTACTAAAAAAGTTTGGAGGATATCTTATGCAAAGCATGGAAGTTACCAAGACAAATACGCACAAATCGATCGGTGGTGTGAGTGTTCCCGATTCCAAACTTGCGCAAGAGATTAAAGACTTTGTCCTGGACACGGACACTGAGCTGCTTTTCAACCATTCGAGCCGTGTCTACTATTTCGCCGCAATCGCAGGTAAACGGCGCGGGCTTCAATTCGACGCGGAACTTCTGTACGCCGGCGCCATGTTTCACGACGTTGGGCTCATGTCTTCTCACAGCAGCGCGGCCGACCGCTTCGAAGTGGACGGCGCGAATGCTGCGCGCAAGTTCCTGAGCGCGCGCGGCATCTCCCCCGAGGACATCTATACCGTTTGGACCGCCATCGCGCTGCATACTACCCCGGGCATTCCGGAGTACATGCACCCAGTGGTCGCGCTCCTAACTGCAGGCGTAGAAATGGATGTCCTGGGTATCAAGTATTTCGATTATCCCGACGAGGTCCGCGACGCAGTTGTCGCTGAATACCCACGTTCCCCGCATTTTAAAGAAGACATCATTCAGGCGTTCTACAACGGCATTCACAAGAAACCGGACACGACTTTCGGCAACGTAAAAGCAGATGTGCTCGCGGATAAAGACCCAAAATTTGTTCGCGGAAACTTCTGCCAGGTGATCCGCAACTCCGCCTGGAGCGGCTGATGATTACGCACGCTAAGACGACACTCGTCGTTGCTAGCGCTCACGGCTATCTCTTCTGCACCGTCGTTCCGGCGGAGGCTCAATCAAGTCCCATTGCTCATGTGGCTGACTAGCCTCTATCGATTTCTACGTGACATAAACCAAGCGGCCTCAATTCCTGATGCGTGAGTACTCAGCTTGAGGCTGAACCGCTCTGTGAAACACGCTCTAAGGAGATACCATGCCTGATAAGACATTCACGAATGCGACTGGTGCACCGGTCGCCGACAACACCAACATTCTCACAGCCGGTCCCCGCGGCCCGGCTCTCCTGCAGGACATCTGGCTGATCGAGAAGATAGCGCAATTCGATCGAGAGGTCATTCCTGAGCGCCGGATGCACGCCAAGGGATGGGGCGCCTACGGGACCTTCACCACAACGCACGATATCACCCGCTACACCAAGGCCAAGATATTCTCTGAGGTCGGCAAGCAAACGCCAATGTTTGCGCGGTTCTCGTCGGTGGCCGGTGAGCGTGGCGCTGCGGATGCAGAACGCGACATTCACGGGTTCGCCGTGAAGTTTTACACCGAAGAGGGCAACTGGGACATTGTTGGCAATAATACGCCCGTCTTTTTCTTCCGCGACCCTCTGCGCTTCTCCGATCTCAACCATGCCATCAAGCGCGATCCCCGCACCGGCATACGCAGCGCGCAGAACAACTGGGACTTTTGGACGATGCTTCCGGAAGCGCTGCATCAGGTCACCATCGTGATGTCAGACCGCGGCATTCCGAAGGGCTTCCGCCATATGCATGGTTTCGGCAGCCATACTTTCTCGATGCTCAATGCCGCCAATGAGCGCGTTTGGGTAAAGTTCCATTTCTACTCGCAGCAGGGCATCGAGAACCTGACCGATGCCGAGGCGGCCGCTGTCGTAGCAACCGATCGTGAAAGCTACGGTCGCGATCTGCTCGAATCCATCGAGCGGGGCGAATTCCCTCGCTGGACGCTCTCCATCCAGGTCATGACGGATGAGCAGGCGAAGAGGCACAAGCATAATCCCTTCGATCTGACCAAGGTATGGCCGAAGGCGGATTATCCACTGATAGAGGTGGGCGTGATGGAGTTGGACCGGTATCCCGATAACTACTTTGCCGAAGTGGAGCAGGCTGCCTTCTCGCCGGCGAATGTGGTGCCTGGCATTAGCTTTTCACCAGACCGTATGTTGCAGGCCCGCCTTTTCTCCTACGGCGATACACAGCGCTATCGCCTCGGGGTGAACTTTAACCATATTCCGGTGAATGCGCCGAAGTGTCCTTTCCACTCGTATCATCGTGATGGCGCAATGCGCACGGACGACAATCTGGGAGGGACGATCAGCTACAACCCTAACTCGAAAGGCCTCTGGAACAACCAGCCAGAATATGCAGAGCCACCTCTGGAACTGGAGGGTTCCGCGGACCACTACAACCACTATTTGGAAGATGACCACTACGAGCAGCCGGGTATTCTCTTCCGCAAGATGACCCCTGCACAGCAGCAGGTGCTTTTTGAGAACACGGCTCGTGCGATAAAAGGAGCCTCGGAAGAGGTGTTACGCCGGCACGTCGAGAATTGCAAGCGTGCCGATCCAGCTTACGGTGAAGGTGTCGCACGGGCTCTCGGGATTGAAATCGAGGCCCGCGTGTAGCGTCTGTAAATCACGAGTCAGTGCCTTTCCAGGTTGGAAGGGCACTGACTGCAGTGATTTCTATCGCTTTGCTCCGGATTCGTACGAAGCGGTTGCCGGGTTGACAAGAAAGCGTCTCGCATCCAGACTCTCGTTATGCGATTGCCCGTCCTCTGTCTCGCACTAATGAGTGCAATGTTGTGCCCGCCGTCGCGGGCGCAGGTGCCTGTCTTCCAGGTCACTCCCATCCAAAGCTCAATCCGCTTCAATACGGCATCATCGAGGCCCCTGGCGGGCAATTTTGACAAATGGAAGGCAACTCTGACCTTCGCGTCACGCGACCCTACGTCAGCCGTACTCCAAGTCGAAATCCAGACAGCGAGCGTGCATTGCCCGGACAGCAAAAACGATGACGAAATGAAGAGCACGAGCTTGCTGAACGTCGCGCAGGACACGGTCATTTCATTCAAATCCAACAGAGTTGTCCAGACGGGGAAGACCACCTACGACCTTGTCGGCACCTTCACGATGCGCGGCGTTTCCAAGCCGGCCACGCTGAAGTTAGTCATCGCCGACCAGGGTGGGGGCTCAGGATACATCCAGGGAATCGTACCCTTCAACCTTAAGGATTACGGGATGACCAGCACCAAGAAGATCGATGAGCACGGTGAGGTCGATCTCAACCTCAAGGCTGAGCAGGTGAGTGGACCCGAATTAATTCGCAAGAGGTTTCAGTAATGCCGTGTCCGACTGTTTCTAATGATGGGAGTATTTGAAATTACAAAACACATCCGCACCAGGCTCTCTTATGACGAATCCAGACACAACTCCGAGCATCGATGAATACCTCCATCAGCGATTAATGCCAGTGGAGGGAGCGATTCCTCAAATTCCCGGCATCGAAATGTTCGGGAATTCGATTCCTGCCGGAACTGTCGGTGGAGACCTCTTCGAGTACATCAATTTTCAGCAGCGTTATGACATTGACGCGCGCATTCAGCAGGCTCAACGGCTGTCGAAAGAGTTTCTTGAACCGCTTCCTCCTGGAGCTCTACTACGGAATTCAGTCGACGATCAGATGCAGTGGCTGAAAACAACGCCCGGCTACAGGCCCGAGATGGAAGCAGAATACCGATTCGCGAGGAGTTCGGAACAAGTGCGCGTCGTAGAAGAGTTGCGGGATCTTTATTCGACGGCGGGTGTTCTGGTGGTAGATGCGCAGGGGCACGGAATCATCTCAGCCAAGATTGCCTCTACGGTGCATGACACGTTCCACGCTTTAATGCTTACCGACCTGGACCGATACGGCAGAGCAACACCCATGTTGCTTAACAACCTCAATCTGCGGCTGGCGCAATCGGTGACCGCCCGCAACGCATTAGGGATCATTGAGAAGGAAGGCGCACGCGAAATCGCAACAATGATATACGGCGAACTCCGCCCTGGCGGTTATTTTCGCTTCGCGAATTTCGGACATCCTCCACCGCTGGTGTTCTCGGCGGAGTATCAGAAGTTCATGAACATCAATGAAAGCCGTATGGTGCAATTTTTTGCGCTCGGTTTGCAGATCCCTGCAGATCACCCGGATCGTAAGAAGTACTACTCCATGGATTTCCGGCAAACGGAGTTAGAGGCTTCGGATCTAGGTGAGATCACACTTATGAGTCCGGGAGATATTCTTGTTCTCTATACCGATGGAGTGTACGACGGCAGTGACAAGCAAGACCGCGAGCTACTGGAAGTGATTATGCGCGAACACTACAGACAGCCGGCCAGGGACATCTGCAATGCGTTGCTGGATCACGCGATCAAGCAAGATGAGCTGCTCCGTCAAAAGGGCGAAGCGGACATGATCGACGACAAGACGGTGTTTGTCATCAAGCGATTGAACTAGCCCGCTGTACCGAAACCTGAATCCAAGAGGCAATTCCACTGGACGTGAAACCGGTTGTCCGGAGACCTTTCGGCGGGGTGCTTGATATGAAGGGAAGGCAATGCACTGGACCAGACGAGAGTTCTTGAGCCGGACGGCCGGGGTCGCGGCCTCTGTTGCACTCGAGTCGCCGACAAAAAACGCGCTCGCTTACGGCACGAACAAATTGACGCTGCAGAGCCGATTTCTGACTCATGTCTCGGTGGTGCGCGTCAACCAGATCGAGGTGACTCCCACCCGTTCGATCGGCGAAGACGAGTCCGCGGACAATAGCACGGACTATATCCGCTCCCGGCGGGAAGCCTTTGCGCGCGGTTGTCCGGACGGCAAAATGACCTGGGCGATCAGCTGGCTTGCGCTGAACGACAACCGGCAGCAGTACAAAGATGCGCGGCGTTTGCTCGCTTCCTATCACGACAAATACGGCGATGAGATCACGTTCATTCCCGGCGGCTATTTCGCGCCCATGTTCGACACTCGGGAGCACAACCGAGTTACGATTCACAAGGCACTGCAATTGATCTCAGAAATGGTGGGCAACGGATATCGTCCGGAATGTCTGGTCGCGGGGTTTATGGATGCGGGAAACCAGCGCTTTCTAGCCGCTGAGGAAGGCATTCATGTTTGCCAGGGTCAAATCTGGAGCCAGCACGGCATCGACAACGGCGATGGCGATGGCGGCATATGCTATCCCTATTACCCCAGTCGGGAACACTACCTGAAGCCGGCTCAGGGACCGGCGGATTTTATCGACTGCGTCTGCCTCGACGGGTGGACGTGTGATTTTTTAGCGGCCCGTCGCAACGGGTTTGAGGGCGGGTTCAATAGCCGGATGGGTGTGGGCCCTATCGAGACGGTTGGAAATTTGGGTGAAAGTGTGGGCCGCAAAGAGATGATGGACACGACCGCCATGCACTTTGACCAGGGCCATGCTCTGAATGGATTTGGCTGGGTGACAGCAATCTGGGAGGTATCGATTGGCCATGATAAGGACCTCACCTGGTGGCTTCAGTCCGTTAAGGACCGTTGGCCGGACACACAAGTGCTGACCGAAGGAGCATTTGGTATGAAGTGGCGGAAGCATACCCCCAACAACGCGCTGCTCAACTACCGGTTCGATGCGAAAGGAACCGGTGCGCCCGGCTCCGAGAAGGAACTCGAAATCCGGTGGTTCATGAACCAGGAGTTTCGCCTGGCGCTGCTGAATAACTGGACTACGAACAGCCCCGTTATGGTGATCGACTTTACCCGGTACGACTTGCCTGCGCATGAACCCCAGGGGCTGCAGAGGGAATGGAGCCTGATGAACGTGCTGAACCAGAAGGGCACGCGCCCTCAGGACAAACCGATCCGGCTGGGACAACTAACTTCCGACGATCAACGGCGTATCTATGCGCGGTACCCGGAGCTGAAGAAGCTGGCGTAGGTGCTTAGCAGAGTGCAAGTTACTGCGATGGGTTGGCGACGTCGCTCCGTCGTCGCTGACTGACCCGCGTCTCAATCGGAGTTCGCTCCACTGTGGGGCTGCGCTCGCGCAAGACGCTTCTGAACAAGACCCAGAACATTTCCCCCTTCTCTTGAGTCCGTAAGAAGGTATACGCATCTATAAGTAAGCAAAGGGCTGAACCCAAATGAGATAATCAAAAGAGATACTCCGGTACCCAAGGCCCTCTACAAAACACTAGGGAAACATGACGACAAACCGCCCACATCCTCTGCAGAAGATTCTTGAGAGTCGTATTGCCATCATCGACGGAGCGATGGGAACGACGATCCGTACCTATGGGATGACGGAGGCGGACATCCGCGCCGAGCGGTTCAAGAATTCGACGAAAGATCTGCTAAATAACGGCGATCTCTTTTCGCTGACACAGCCAAAGATGATCGGGGACATCCATCGCCGGTTCCTCGAGGGCGGCGCCGACATCATCGAGACAAACACCTTCGGCGCGACCAGCATCTCGCAGAGCGAGTTTTTCGTGGACGATCCTCGCGAGTTCGGCGGCAGGAAGGATCCAGATTTTTACCAGAAGATCATCGACGACACCTTCCTCCGCGATCTTGCCTGGGAGATCAATGAACAGTCCGCGAGACAGTGCAGGGAATGGGCTGACCGCATTGCAAATGACACGGGACGTCAGCGATTCGTGGCAGGGGCGATCGGGCCGTTGACAGTCTCCCTTTCGAACTCGCCCGATGCCGACGATCCCGGCTTTCGTGTCATTACCTTCGATCAGGTCAAGGCTGCCTACGCACAGCAGGTGCGCGCCCTCATCGCAGGCGGATCAGACCTGCTTCTGGTCGAAACGATCTTCGACTCTCTCAACGCAAAGGCTGCGCTCGTTGCCATCCGCGAGGTCTTCGATCAGGACAGCCTCACCGCAAACAATCGGGAGCTGCCGGTGATGATCTCAGCGGCGGTCGGACGTGGTGGCGAGACGATGATCTCAGCGCAGACGGTCGAAGCATTCTGGAATGCGGTCGAGCACGTCCATCCTCTCTCTGTCGGTCTCAACTGCTCTCTTGGCCCCGACCTGATGTATCCGTTTCTCGAAGAACTGGCAACGAAGTCGAACGCGGCAATCTCGTGCTACCCGAACGCCGGTCTTCCCAATCCTCTCTCGCCAACGGGTTTTGATCTGGAACCCGCCGACATGGCGCGTTATCTCCGACAGTTTGCGCAGGGCGGATTAATCAACATCGCCGGCGGCTGCTGCGGTAACACTCCGGAACATATTGCGGCGATCGCCAAGGCGCTCGAAGGCCAGCCCTCGCGGGAACGGAGAGCGACGTCCATTGGCAAGTCCCAGGCGCTCGAGGCTCCCGATACGGTGGCATTCGAGACCACTGAGTTCAAGCCTTTGCGTCTGTCCGGATCGCAGCCCTTTGCTCAGCAGTCTGGCGTCTACATCATGATCGGCGAACGCACCAACGTAGCCGGTTCACCGAAGTTCGCGAAGCTCATCAAGGAAGGCAAATACGAGGAGGCGGTCAGCGTCGCCCGGCAGCAGGTCGAGAACGGGGCCAATGTCATCGACATCTGCATGGACGAGGGGATGATCGACGGCGTCACTGCGATGAGCCGCTTCCTCCAACTGCTGGCGAGCGAGCCTGAGGTCGCAAAAGTTCCGTTTATGATCGACTCCTCGAAATGGGAGGTCATCGAAGCGGGACTGAGATGTTTGCAAGGCAAAGGTATTGTGAATTCGATTTCGCTCAAAGAGGGTGAAGAAAAATTCCGGCACAACGCCGCTACAGTACTCAAATTCGGTGCTGCTGCGGTCGTGATGGCCTTCGACGAACAGGGACAGGCCGCGACCTACGAGGATAAGATCCGCATCTGCGAGCGAGCCTACAGGATTCTGGTCGACGAGGTCGGGTTCGAGCCCGAGGACATCATCTTCGATCCCAATATCCTCACGGTTGCGACCGGCATGGAGGAGCACAATAACTATGCTGTCGACTTCATCAACGCTACCCGCTGGATCAAGGCCAACCTTCCGCATGCGAAGGTCTCGGGCGGCGTTTCGAACATCTCCTTCAGCTTCCGCGGCAACAACAAAGTGCGTGAAGCAATGCACTCGGCGTTTCTCTATCACGCCATCGGGGCAGGCATGGATATGGGCATCGTCAACGCCGGGATGCTCGAAGTGTATGAGGAGATCGAGCCTGAGTTGAAGGTGCTGGTCGAGGACGTGCTGCTCAACCGGCGTCCGGATGCGACCGAGCGCCTGGTCGACTTTGGCGAAGAGCTGAAGGCTGCGGGCGCGGGCTCGGTAGCCAGCGAGAAGAAGGCCGAAGAATGGCGCCATGGCACAGTCGAAGAGCGTCTCTCGCATGCGCTGGTGAAGGGCATTGACACCTACATCGATATCGACACCGAAGAGGCCCGGGCGAAGCTGGGCCGACCTTTGCTGGTGATCGAAGGGCCCTTGATGGACGGGATGGGCGTCGTGGGCGATCTCTTCGGTGCCGGCAAGATGTTTCTACCCCAAGTGGTCAAGTCGGCCCGCGTAATGAAGAAGGCCGTCGCCTATCTGACACCGTTCATGGAGGACGAGAAGGCGGCCATGGTTGCCGCTGGCCAGGAGGTCAGGACCCAAGGCAAGATCGTGCTCGCGACGGTCAAAGGCGATGTCCATGACATTGGCAAGAATATCGTCGGGGTCGTGCTCGCATGCAATAACTACGAGGTCATCGACATGGGGGTGATGGTACCCGCGGAGAAGATTCTCGAGCGGGCCAAGGCGGAGAAGGCGGATGTGATCGGCCTCAGCGGCCTGATCACGCCATCACTCGATGAAATGGTGCATGTCGCCCGCGAGATGGAGCGCCAGGGCTTCAAATTACCACTCCTCATCGGCGGGGCGACGACGAGCAGAGCACACACGGCAATCAAGATTGCGCCTCATTACAGCGAACCTGTCGTCCATGTACTCGACGCCAGCCGTGCGGTCCCGGTGACGACCAGCCTGTTGAGCGAAGACGGCAAGACGGTCTTCGTGGAGCAACACCGCGCTGAGTACGAGGCAGTCCGCAACGCATATGGTTCACCGCGTCAGAGTGTCATCTCCATCGAATCGGCTCGCGCCCGGCGAACTCCGATCGAATGGCGAGCGGAAGATATTCCTGCGCCTGCGTTTACCGGCGCGCGCGTGCTCGAAAATTTTCCCCTGGCAACATTGCGCGAGTTTATCGACTGGTCTCCGTTCTTCCATACCTGGGGTCTCAAAGGCATCTATCCTCGCATCCTCGATGACAAGAGACAGGGGGAGCAGGCGCGCCAGATCTTCGCAGAAGCTAACGTTCTCCTTGACAGGATCATTGAGCAGAACCTGATCAAAGCCCGTGGCGTCTACGGCCTGTTTCCAGCAAATGCAGTCGGCGACGATGTCGAGTTGTACACGGACGGCACACGGGGCGAGGTGCTCGATCGGCTCTACTTTCTCCGCCAGCAAGCGAATCGGGAAGGCAACGAACCATGCCGCTCGCTCGGCGATTTTATTGCGCCCAGGGAAACAAGTTTACCCGATCATATCGGCGCCTTCGCCGTGACCAGCGGAATCGGCCTGAAGGAACTCTGCGACCGGTTCCGGGCTGAGAATGACGACTATAACGCGATCATGGCCGAGGCCATCGCCGACCGCCTGGCGGAAGCCTTTGCCGAATGCCTGCATAAGAGGGTTCGCGAGGAGTGGGGTTACGGTTGTAAAGAAAACCTGAGCAGCGAGGACCTGATCCAGGAAAAGTATCGTGGGATCAGACCGGCACCGGGCTACCCGGCATGTCCTGACCACACGGAGAAAGGCACGATCTGGCGTCTGCTCGATGTGCAGGCGAATACGGGAATTGTGATCACCGAGTCCTTCGCTATGTGGCCTGGCTCGAGCGTGAGCGGACTCTACTTCGCCCATCCAAAGTCACGCTATTTCTCGCTTGGCAAGATCGATCGAGATCAGGTCGCCGACTATCAGCAACGCAAGGGGATGACCTTGACGGAGATTGAGCGGTGGCTCGGCCCGAATCTCAACTACGACCCTGAGGGTAGTTCTTTACGCGAGCAGATCAGCGTTTCCGTTTAAGAAGAGGGCAACGTATGTCTTGGACTTGCATGCTAGTCCGCGCGCAGAGCGGTTACCGGTTCGACGCTCGCTGCGCGCTGTGCCGGAATAAAGCTCGCAATCAACCCACTCAGGAGCAGACTGGCTGTTGCAATACCCAGCGCCGCCAGATCGACTTCTCCCACTGCATACAGGCTTGAATGCAGCATGCGACCGGCAACAAAGGACAGCGTAAGCCCCAATGCCAGCCCCATTGTCACCTGCGTGAAAGCAGAGCGCAGCACCAGGAAGATCACGTTGAGCCGCGTTGCTCCTACGGCCATACGCACACCGATCTCGACCGTGCGCCGTGCGACCGCAAAGGCCATCACGCCATAGAGACCAATCGACGCCAGCAGGATGGCAAGGACGCCAAAGAGCGTGCTCAGCTCGGCCACTGTTCGCTGCTGGTCATAGTGCACATCGATCTGCTGCTGTAGCGGATGCATATCGATGATGGCGAAGTTGGGATCGACCTCGGCGAAGGTCTGCCGGATTAGCGGCTCCAGCCGGCTCATGTCGCCATCGATCCACAGCTGCGCGCCGTTGATGAAGTGTGCCCACTTCTCGTTTTCCTTGAGCGCACTATCCGTGTAATCAATGCTCTGTGAGAGCGCGCCGAAGACCATGGGCTCGGCCGGCAGTGCGGGGTCGGCGTATTTCGCATCGCGCGCCACACCCACAATCGCAAAACTGTCGCTGTAAGCCGGCAGGCTGAACCCGAAGTGGCGACCGATGGCATCTCCGTTCGGGAAAAACCTGCGCACGAAGGCCTGGTTCACCACGGCAACATGGCGCGTGTCTTCACGGTCAGAGAGCAGGATGCCGCGGCCCTCCACAAGCGGCTGACCAATGGTTGCAAAGTAATCGGGTCCCACGCGGTCGTATTCCACGCGGTGCGCGCTATCGCTCGGTGGCACGCCTTCGCCTGGTTCCGCTACGTATTCGAACCAGTGACCGCTCATAGGGCTGTCGAGGGCCACGCTCGCACTGCGGACACCGGGCAGAGCCTCCAGCCGAATCTTCAATTCTCGATAAAGCCTATCAAGATCGGCAACCGTGTACTTCGCCAGAGGCGGCTCAATGGTTACGATCTCGCGATTCTCCGCGTGAAAGCCGAAGTTCTGGTTGCGCAGGTTATAGATACTGTGCGTGAGCATGCCCGCCATGGCCACCAGCACGAGCGAAATCGCCGTCTGCACGACTACCAGCGTCTTCTGCGGCAGGCCTGCGCCGCCGCTCATGGTGCGGCTGGCTCCGCGCATCGAAACCATCGGGTCAGTGCGTGAAGCGAGCCATGCCGGCACCATCCCTGCGATCAGGCCGGTGACAATCGATAACACCAGGCAGAAGCCCAGCACCGGAAGCGATGGCGACACATGCACCGGAACGACCACGGCATGACGAAATGCCAACCGCACAATAAGCCCCGCTCCTGCCCATGCGATCGCTACACCTAGCACGCCGCCTATTACTGCGAGCAACAGGCTTTCAGTAAATGATTGCCGCAGAATCCGCTCCGTAGAGGCTCCCAGCGCACGTTGCAATGCCGTCTGCGGACGCCGCACCATACCCCGCGCCAGCAGTAGATTTGCCACATTTGCGCAGCCGACGAGCAGCACCGCTGCGCAGATGCCCAGCAGGATATGCAGGCTGCCGCGATAGGAATCGCGCATCTCGCCGATGCCCTGTCCGCCAGGGCCAAGACGAATGGCCTGCTGCGAAAGTTGGTCCTTAAGCTGCGACTGGAACTGCGGCGCGAGCGCGCCTTCGCTCGTGAGCCAGTGCTGCAGGTCAGCGGTCAGGCGCTCAGCCACGCCTGCCGTTGTCGCGCCAGGCTTCAACCGGCCGATCATGCGTAGCCAAGCCATCGACGGCACATCGTTGTATGGAGCCTCGGCATCGGTCAGGTATTCGGTCGAGAGCGGTACCCACAGGTCCATGGGATTGCTGGTGAGCGTGTCGCCGAAGAATCCGGGCGGCGCCACGCCGACAATCGTGAAGGGGAAGGTCTCAATCTGGAAGGTCGCACCGATAATCTTCGGATCGCCGCCATAATTCTGCTGCCAGGTGCGATAGCTCATCACAGCCACTGCCGGAGCACCTCGCCTGTCGTCTTCAGAGGTAAACATGCGTCCAGCGACCGCGTTCACGCCGAGCGTCTGAAAGTAGTTGCCGCTCACATACTCGCCCATCAGAGCGCGCGCCTGTGCTCGGTCTGTACCGTAGCGTACGCTCAGCACGCCCGGCTGTGCCTGGAAGGACGCAACCTGATCAAACTCCGGCTGCGCGGCCGCCGCCAGTTGCCTGTAAAGCTGGTACGAGTAGAGGTCCCAGTCTCCCTGCATGCCATTTGTCAGGCAGCACGGCTTGCCGATGCCGATCTGGTAGAGGCGCGAAGGATCAGTCACCGGCAACGACTTCATCATGACCGCGTCAATCAGCGAGAAAATGGCCGTACATGCACCAATGCCGAGCGCAAGCGTGAGCACCACCGTAGCCGTAAACATAGGGGCAAGCTTCAACTGCCGCAGGGCATGACGAAGATCGACCAAAAATATCATCTGAAGAACCTTTCAGGTATGACAGGATCGATTCTTTATATCGTCATCGTGCCAGAGAAACAAACGGAATCATAGGTACTGAAAATCTCTAACAAGTCTCCTGCGGAAAAAACAGGATGAAGACGGTTCCATGGTTATTGGAGTTCATTGAGCTTCGAATTCTCATTGATCCACCGTTCTTTTGAACGAGATCGCGAGTGACCCACAGTCCCAGTCCGGTGCCGCCAATGCCTTTGGTCGTAAAGAACGGCTCGAACATCCGTGCTACCGTTGCCTGGTCCATCCCGGTCCCACTATCCGCGATGATCAGCCGAACGCCGTCTATACCAGTCTTCGAATGCTTAGTCCGTCGGCAACGAAAGTAAAGGACTCCTCCCAGCTTCATTGCATCGATAGAGTTGGAAGCAATATTTAGAACAATCTGACGGATTTCGCCTTCATGGCAATGCAGACGCTCGGCACATGTTCCGATCTTTGCGGTAATCAATGAATTTCGCAGTCGTGCTCGATAGAGAGCAACCACCGATTCAAAAAGATCCCTTAGATTCAGGGCAGTGGGTTTACTGCTTTGCCGATGGAATCGCAACGTATGTGTGGTGATCTGTGAGACGCGGGACAACTCATCCTGGGCGGTTTCCACGAGTTGTTTCAGCTCTGGAGTGCTCGCTTGCAGATTGATCAGGTAGAGAAGGTTTGTTACTGCGGCCAAAGGGTTATTGATTTCATGCGCAATCGAACTCGCCAGACGCCCCACCGACGCCAGTTTTTCGCTTTGCAACAACGCACGTTCGGCAATTTTTTGCTTTGAGATATTACGTACGATCGCGGAAAAAGCAACGAGAGTCCCTGGCGCTTCCATATGCGGAGTCAACTTGATGGAAATCTCGATTTCTGAACCGTTTCTATGCCGGCTGATGGTCTCCCATGAAAACTCACGCCCCGTCATGAGAGTACTGATGGCGGCTTCAAATATTTCAGCTTCTCTTTCGGAGGAAATAAGTGTCCAGAGCGGGACGCCTACGGCCTCGGGAGAAGAGTATCCAAACATGTCAGACGCGCCCGGGTTCCAGCTCCTCACGCTTCCGTCCACTTGAACCGTGATGATGGCGTCCGATGAGTGAAGGATGACCTCTGCAAGCTGTTCCGCTTCTTTCCGCGAACGCAATAATTCCTTCTCAAAGAGACGGCGCTCAGTCGCGTTGAACAAAACGACTCGGATGTGAATTGGGTTGCCGGATTGATACTCTAAGGAAAAATTAGCCAGGACGGGAATGCGGCGGCTATCGACCCGCAAGTCTAAAGCGATTTCGCCTCGCGTACCACTCAAGAGAAGCGGCGGCAACACCTGGCTGTCATAGAAGATCGCGCCCGCAGAAGACAGAAGCTTCCGAAAGTTGAGACCGGCCTCCTGGCCCTTCGAAAGCCCAGCGAGATGCAGAAAGCCGGCGTTTGCGCTAAGGATAGATCCATCCATGTCCAGCACAAGATAACCGCAGGGTGCGTTTTCGAAGAGGTCTCTATAGTGCGCCAGGTCAGACGATGCCGACTGACCTAGATGAAGCTTCGAATCGCGTCCCTGACCAGCCCCGGCGAGCTCAGGTGAGGACAATGACCCGTCGCATCCATCACTACCAGTTGGCTTTTCGGAAGGCATTGATGAACATATTGTCCCACGGTAGCAGGAGCAATCGCATCCTCGGCGCACTGCAGGATAAGCGTGCGCGTGTTCAACTTCGCAAGGTCAGCACGATTGTCCGAAAGGAACGTGACACGGGCAAAGTGCTGGGCGAAAATCGGATCGGTTTTGCAGAAGCTGGCTTCCAGTTCCGCCGCCAATTCGGGCCGGTCGGCGTTTCCCATGATGATTGGCGCCATCATCGCCGACCATCCAGAGTGATTGTTATCTAGCATTTCCAGTAGATCTTCGATGTCGGAGCGCTCAAAACCTCCCACATACTGGCCGTCATTGATGTAGCTGGGCGACGGCCCAATCATGACTATGCTTTCAAACAGCTCCGGTCGCTCAATGGCCGCCAGGGCCCCGATCATTGAACTCACTGAGTGTCCAACGAAGATTACGTGTTCGAGCTTCAACTCATCAATGATTTCGATGACGTCTGTTGCATACCCGCTCAGGGTGCTGTACCGGGTTCGACTGAATGCGGACGGGTCCGAGAGTCCTGAACCCACGTAGTCGAACAACACGACCTTATGGTCGCCCTCAAAACTGGGGACGACAGCGCGCCACATGTTCTGATCGCATCCGTATCCGTGCGCGAACATCAGCGTCTTGGGGCCGTTTCCACTGATCTTGACGTTGTTGCGTAGGACGGATGACATAGAACCTTTCGAGCGTTTGCGAATTGGTTGATCTACAGAGGTAGTAGACGCTTTTCTGAGCTTATTGCATCAGATGCAAATTCGCCGTGAAGCGGAAGGTGATACCACGCAATCAGGCATTCCTTCCTCATATGAGAGGCTCGTTCGAACTCTTCCTTGGTGCGCACGCATCATCACTTACTTGTCCAGCCACTCCAACCGTCGCGGGTTCCAGCCAAGAACTCGCTTTGCCTTCGCATTCGAGGCGCCACTCAGCTTCGTCGCGTAATACACTACATCTTCCCCGGCAATTGCTGACACCTCCGCCTCGCTCATGTGCGGGGGCTTTGGAGCACCGACAAACTTCGCAAACGCCGGCAGCCACACGGCCTGTGGCGAAGGGTCGTCATCGACCATGTTGTAGACGCCGGGCTCAGCCGCTAGCGATGCCACCGTTGCAATCGCCGCATCGTTGATATGCACAAACGATGACACTCCCTCGCCCTTACCTACTACCGGATTCTGTTGCCGCATTACCATTTTCGCTGCAGCCTCGCCGGGATAGTACCAGGTCTTCGGCCCATAGAAGAATCCATATCGCAGTGCCACACCCTCAATTGCATTGGAGCTGAACAGGCGCGCCTCCAGTTCCGTATACGTTTGCGCACTCGCCGCCACACTTGGGCTTGCATTCACGTCCAATGGAGACGATTCGTCTGCCAGCGCCCCTTTCGCTGCCTTCAAAAAGAATCCGCTCGACTGCTGTAGATACCGTCGCACACCACTTGCAATCGCCGCACGAAACAAATTGCCTCCGCCCTCGATCCTCAGCTTCCTATCGCCCGCCGCATATTTTGGCATGTCACTCTGCTCCTTCGGCAGCGACGTCAATTCATCGATGACTACTTCCGCCTTCGATCGCCGCAGTGCAGCCCCTACCGCTGCCGCATCGAATGCGTCCACGATCGCTGCCTCGGCCCTCTGGCCCTCCAGATTCTTCGCGCGCTCCGCGCTCGTTGTCATTCCCACCACAGAGTGCCCCTGCTTCAACAACTCCGCAATCAACGGTTCGCCAATTGCTCCGCTCGCCCCAGCTACAAAAACACGCATCAACCGCTCCTCTCAACTCCATCGCTCAACAACCCAACAGGACAACACATTCATTGAGATGCCTGATCTGCTATGGCCCTTTGCCCTGGAACAGCCTGGTGGCGTAGTTCAAGTTGTTGATGTTGGACTTAGTTTTGAAGTCCATATTGCCGATTGCGGTCATGTTGTGCGCGAACTGCGCTATCTCTGTGTTGAATTGAACCCCGATGTCTTCCAGATTGCGTGCTTCTGAATAGACGTCCTGCGGCCCGTGTACGTGCTCATGCACCTCATTGACCGCGATCTTCTGCAGGTCATTGTGGTCGAGAATTGGGTCGTGCATGTCAAACCAGCGCACGTCGGCGCGAGCGAGCTTCACTTTCTCTTCCGGCAGCATAGCGGCGAACTTTGTGGGAAATTCTCGAACGTAGGTGGAACGACTGGCCTCGGTGCTCGGAGGAAGTCCGGCCGTCTTAGCTACCCAATCGTCGTCGGCGAAGAGGCCATTTATCTGAATGCGCGTGACGACAAGGCCGCCACTCTGCGCGATGGGAGGATTATGGCGACGAACCATATCGACCCACCAACGTGTCGCCGGATCGGTCTGTGCGCGGTCGTTCCAGGCGGCCCAAAGTCTCATGGATATTTCAGTGCGCTCTGCGAGAGAACCATGACGCATGAACTCGGCCAGCTGGTGGGTGGCAGATCTGGTCTTGGTGAAATTCGCAGCGTTCTTCTGGAACTGGTTGAGAATGTTTTGACGAGCCGCCTGCTGCTCTTCCGGCGAAAGCGGAGTGTCTAGCACGCTGGCATCAAGGACGCGCAGATCTTCAAGGTCCTCAGTTGTGAGCACATTGTCACCCGCGCTGCTGACAACGTTTGGCGGCTGGTTTGTTGCGTTGGTTCCCTGAGCCAAGATCGGAACGCCCAGAGGTGCCATGAGCAGGAGCATAGGTAACCAGTTCCGTGAGCGGCTTCGGCTGTGAGAGCTGTTCATGCGTCCTCCCCATAAGACAAATATCAGTATTTAGCTCGAGCGTGGTTGAATTTTCAGACGGGGTCTGTTGCGCAGTTGCAGCCAATCTTTGGCGGATTGATCAACGCGATCAGTGAAGGAAAATCGTTCGGGGAAATAAGTTCTCTTTTTTCAGTAATTACCTGAACCGGCTGCACCTTTTTAGGGCAATCGCCCTTTGAAAGAGAAAAGGCACTATGAAGAATATAAGGCGAAAGTACTCGCCACGCCATGTGCTTCCGCATGACTGCTAACCTGAAGATAGGTGTTGACCCACTTCGGCACCAGAACAACCGTATGAACTGGCGATTTGCCGGATTAATCGACAGTCAACAATTCTTCAAAGAAGCCACCCATACGTCGTTCACGATCTATGAAGTGAATCTCCAGAATCCAGTGGCGCAAATGTCCTTTTTCGTCCGTCGAACGCATCCGCAGATTGCTCTTCGGGTGAACGTAGAGCGTCACCTTATCCTCTGCGATTCTCTCGTGTGGAAATTGACCGATCAGATGTCCGGCAATCGGTCCGCCAAACTCCCAACCATATTTTTCTGCAAGAGACACCGCATAGGCATAAAACTGGTTCGCTGTGATATCCGGATTTTCATGGAAGTAGCGTTTCCCATCAACGAAAGCTTTACCCACGTCGTCGCGTATCTTCAGTTTTGCCGGATCTGATCCGATCACAAAAGTACGACCGAAGTCTGCCTCATACTCTTCAAACACCGGACCAAGATCGAGGAACAGGATGTCATCCTCGCCGATCGTATGATCGGGAGGATTCTCAGCGTATGGTAGCAATGTGTTAGCACCGGCGCGGACAATTCGTTTGTGCCAATACCTGTAGATTCCAAACATCTCCTTTGCCAGATCGTAGATCTCCTGGTTGAGATGGCTCTCGGTGATACCGGCGCGAACTAATCCCCGCGCTTCAACCTCATGAAAGAGTTGTTCAGCTTTGCCTTGAGCAATGCGGAGTTCTGCAACCCTCTTCTCTTCAAGTGCGTCTATCGACGTTGTCTCGTCTGCCACGTGGCTTGTACCTCACTGTACTTAATGTGCCCGATGGAGGAGCTAGCACCGGATGCCAGCTGCTTCTTGTTTGAAAAGTTGAGTTTCTCGATGCTGGCGTGCAGGCATTTTCGTTCACCTTTGGATAGCTAGAATTTTTGGGAGGGCATCATGTTCAAAGACCAGACAACAATAGTTCGTGAATTTCGCATGGCGGCTCAGAAGGTGCAAAATAAAAGCATGTCCGAGAAAGTCTTCGCTCAAGTCCTTTCCGAGGTAAGCGGCTTCGCGAGACCACAAATGACCTTGCAGATCTCCAGAATTTCATCGTAGAGATCATTCCGAGGCGTTTGCCTTATTACAACTGGACGGGATTCTACATGCTCGACCCCGATGATTCACAGACGCTTGTTCTCGGCCCGTTCCGTGGAGCGCCGACTGATCATGTCCGCATCCCCGTGAACCAGGGAATCTGCGGAGCCGCTGTCGCACAGAACAGCACGGTAATTGTGGATGATGTCCACTCGGATCCGCGTTATCTCGCCTGTTCGCTGGAAGCCAGATCCGAGATCGTCGTTCCGATTCGAGCCAATGGTGCGGTAGCAGGTGAGATCGACATCGACAGCCACGACCTGGCGGCCTTCTCGCCGCAGGACAGGGAATTCCTCGAAAAGTGCGCCATCATCGTGGGCGGCTTCATGGAACGCACTCAAACTGTGTCTTCAGGGGCAAAGTAGAAGTGGTAGTGGTTTCTGCAGCCGGGATTGAAGGCGGCCTTGCAACGCGGACACAGGTAGCCGCTCTGCATGTATTCGCGGATCGTTAGTTCATAGCCGCAAGCTCCGCAAAGAATCGCGCGAACGTTCCATTCTGAGTGCGGCCACACCTGGATGGGGTGGTCTGCAAGAGATTCGTGACAATCCTTGCAGGCGTAATACGCTTCGCAGCAAGCCATCTTGATGGCGATGATATCGAGCGCTGAGTGATAGTGGACGCAACGTGTCTCCGCGTCCACCTCCACTCCTCGAACTTCCTGCTGCGTTGGCCTCATATTCCTATTAAAGAGTTTAAGCGACGAACTTGCGACCGTGTTGTTACCCTCAGGGCTTTGACAGCCGTGTCAAATCGCCGATGATATTCCAACTCGTCATCCGTATACTGGCTTGGCCAACCAAACATGTCCTTGTCAGGAGATTGGACGATGCCTATTTCGAATGCCCGACGTCTCACCATCTGCGTTGCTCTGTTCGTGAGCTTTGCACAAGCCGCGTCTGCCGGTGAGATTTTGATTGCCGATGCGAAATCACAGCCGGAAAGTTTGACAGTGGCGCCGGGCGGCGTACTCATCGTTGGCAGTGCCAGCTCACCATTCGTCTATAAGGTGCGCTCGGGTTCATCCACTGCCGAGAAATTTATCGACGCCAGTGCCGAAGGCCCCGGGACCTTTTTCTTCGGCATGCTGGCGGATGCAGCCACTAATACGTTGTGGACATGTCAGCTGACCCCAGTTCCGGACACCACACCGGTGCGGCGACACACCGCGCTGAGAGGCTTTGATCTTTCAACCAGCGCGCAGAAGATCCGCTGGAACCTGCCGGGAGACAACAGTACGTGTAACGATTTTGCGATCGGCCCGGATAAAGCGCTCTATATCACCGACACGGCCAATGGCAGAATCTATAAGCTGCCTGCCGGCGCCTCCACGGCGGAACTATTCCTCGAGCATCGGACACTGACGGGCGTCGATGGCATTACCTTCCTGAATGGCATGCTCTACGTGAACAATGTGATCTTCAACAAGCTCTACCGCATCCCGGTAGACGCCGCCGGTAAGGCCGGTGAGCCAGTCGATATCTGGATGGACCAGCCGGTCAAGGGGCCTGATGGCATGCGTGCAGCGAATGGTAAGCTCATCGTTGCCGAGAATAGCAGCGGCAGAATTTCCGTCATCACCGTCGATGGAGACAAGGCGAGCGTCACCGTGATCAAGGAAGGACTTAAGACACCAACCGCAGTCGAACCTGCAGGGGACACTCTTTGGATCGCCGAGCGCGGCGCTGGCAAGGCAGTGCCTATCCCCATGCCCAAATAGCTCGCAGAGGTAGGAGATTTGTGTGCGCAAGAACGCGCAAATCGTGGCCTAGTGACGCGTAATGCCAAAGTTGAATTGCGTACCTGCGATTGTCTACTTGAGGCGGTCGTCACTAAGGCGAACTCTATTTTGCCTGGTTCAGGCTCGTTTTAACGATCGATGCCTTGTGCTCCTTCTGATCGTCGTCGAGGATGTAGAGCCGGCGGCCTTCGACCGTATATTTCACATCCGCACCCACCGTTACATTCGCGGGCTTCGACCACGGAAA